>Ga0207687_10000345_pt1 | contig 30849 bp, 38 predicted proteins | sample KBSM54metaG_FD_184399 | JGI IMG/M metagenome (GOLD analysis project Ga0207687, IMG submission 184399) | Miscanthus rhizosphere microbial communities from Kellogg Biological Station, Michigan, USA - KBS M5-4 metaG (SPAdes) (version 2) | ecosystem: Host-associated > Plants > Roots > Rhizosphere >...
GCTTGCCTGCGTCAGTCCCCAGCCCGCCAGCTGCACGACCGCGCCGCCTTCGTAGAGGGCGACGTCGCCGGTTCCCGCGAGCGGGATCGGCGGCGCCGTGGTGGGACGGTCGAGGATGAGGATGCCCGCGTCGCCGTGCAGGGTGCCGGGATCGAACCCCGGGAAGACATGGGCTTCGGTGACGTGGAAGACGTTTTCGGCCTGGGCTTCTTCGGGTTTGGTGACCCCCGTCGACAGCGCGTACTGGCCGGCGGGGGTGAGGCCGCCGTGCTCGAGGCTCTCGACGCAGTGGGCGGCGGTGAGGACGACCCGCGGCGCCACCACCGTGCCGGTGCAGGCGAAGCCGTGGTTGCCTTCGTGCGCTTCGATGTAGGAGAGCGAGGGGAATTCGGCGATCGAGCTGGCGTGGCCGCCGACGATCGAGGCCTGCGCGGTCGGGGCGGCCGAGGCGGTGGCGGGCAGGAAGAGGGCGACGAGCGCACAGGCCAGCGCCGCCAAGACACCAGGTACGCGGAGGTCTCCCCGAGCCGTCACTGCCGACAGCCTATTGATCCTGGGCGTCGAGACCTGGTTTCTGGACATCTAGACGGCTTCGAAGACGGTCGCGAGGCCCTGGCCGACGCCGACGCAGAGGGTGGCGACGCCGTACTTGCCGCCGCGGCGCCGCAGCTCGCGGACGAGGGTGCCGGCGAGGCGGGCGCCGGAGCAGCCGAGCGGGTGGCCCAGGGCGATCGCGCCGCCGTTGACGTTGAGGCGCTCCTCGTCGATCCCCAGTTCGCGGGCGCAGGCGAGGACCTGGGAGGCGAAGGCCTCGTTGATCTCGATCAGGTCGATCTCCTCCAGCGAGAGGCCGGCGTTGGCGAGCGCGTTCGGCACCGCCTTCAGCGGGCCGATCCCCATGTAGGCGGGGTCGACCCCGGCGACGCCGGTGGTGACGACGCGGGCGAGCGGCTCGGCGCCGAGTTCTTCGGCGGCCTTCTCGGAGGCGAGCAGCAGGCAGGCGGCGCCGTCGTTGAGGCTGGAGGCGTTGCCGGCGGTGACGGTGCCGCCCTCGCGGAAGGCCGGCCGCAGCTTCGCCAGCTTCTCCAGCGAGGTGTCGGGGCGCGGCCCCTCGTCGGCCGCGACCGTCACCGTCTCGCGCCCCCGCGGAGCCTCGATCGGGACGATCTCCTCGGCGAGTTTGCCCGCCTCGGCCGCGGCGACCGCGCGCTGGTGGCTGCGCAGGGCGAAGGCATCTTGGTCCTCGCGGCTGATGCCGTAGCGCTCGGCGACGTTCTCGCCGGTCTCGCCCATCGACTCGGTGGAGACGCCGAGCTCGGCCATCCGCGGGTTGATCATCCGCCAGCCGAGGGTCGTGTCGTGCATCGTCTGGGGTCCGCGGGGGAGGCCGCGCTCGGGCTTCTCGACCACCCACGGCGCCCGGCTCATCGACTCGACGCCGCCGGCTAGGTAGAAGTCGCCCTCGCCCGCCTTGATCGCCCGGGCGGCGCCGTTGGCCGCCTCCAGGCCGGAGGCGCAGAGCCGGTTGACGGTGGCGCCGGGCACGCTCTGCGGCAGGCCGGCGAGCAGCGCCGCCATCCGGGCGACGTCGCGGTTGTCCTCGCCGGACTGGTTGGCGGCGCCAAAGTAGACGTCGACAACTTGCTCTGGGTCGACGCCGCTGCGCTCGACGACGGCGCGGATCACGTGCGCCGCCAGGTCGTCGGGGCGGACGCCGGAGAGGGCGCCGCGGTAGGCCCCCATGGGGGTGCGCGCGGTCTCGACTACGTAGGCCTCGGGCATGGGATCGAACCGTATCCTTCTGGAGTGCTTTTCATTCTGGGGACCCTGGGAATCATCGCCTTCATGGTCGGCGTCCTGCTGGTCGTCGGCCACTACTACCCGGGAAGCTCGGCCGGCCTCGTCGACTGGGTACCGACCCGCTCGCCCGAGGTCGAGGCGCAGAACGAGATCGACGATGTTCGCCAGATGCTGGAGGCGCAGAACGAGATGCGGCGGCGGCGCGGGGCTCCGGAGATGACCGAGGAGGACCTGCACCGCGGAGTCGCCGAGGACGAACAGGTGCGCCTGCGCGGGCGCGGCCCGTTCGACCCGAGCTAGAGGGGCGAGTCCGTAAAAACCCTCCTCGAGGGACGGTTTTCACGGACTCGTCGCCAGTTCGGCTTGCGCTGGACGGGAGGCCGGCGCCGCGATCGGGCCGATCGCCAATGCCAGGGCCGCGGTTCCGAGGCCGGCCAGCAGGGAGAACCACCAGCCGCGCTGCAGGCCGGCGAGGAGGTCGCCGCCGGTGGAGTCGTTCAGCAGCGCCACCAGCGCCGCCACCCCGATCGCGGCGCCGAGCTGGCGGGCCATGCTGAAGACGGCGGTTCCGGTGGCAAAGCGCGAGGGCGGTAGCCCGGCTGCCGCCGCTGCGGGCAGGGTGCCGAGCGTCATTCCGACCCCGGCGCCGCCGAGCATGAAGCCGGGGAGGAAGGTGGTCGCGTATTCGGGGGTCGAGCCGACGCTGGCGAGGATGTAGGCGAAGCCGGCGGCGAAGGTGAGCCCGCCGGCGGTCGCGATCGGGCGCTGGCCGATCCTGCCGCCGAGGCGACCGGACGGGATTGCGAAGGTCGCCGCCATCAGCGGGCCGGGGGAGAGGGCGAAGCCGGCTTTGAGCGCTGAGTAGCCCCAGACTTCGGTCAGCAGAAGGACCCCGGAGAGGAGCATCGACCCGAAGCCGGCGAAGAAGACCAGTGCGGCGAGGTTGGCCAGGGCGAAGGAGCGGACGCGCAGCAGCGGCAGCTCGATCACCGGCGCGTGGTGGTGGGCGGAGCGGTGGACGAAGGCGGCGACCAGCAGGACGGCGCCGGCGAAGGCGGCGAGGGTCCGGGTGTCGCCCCAGCCCCATTCGGGCCCCTTGACGATGCCGAGGGTGAGGATGCCGATGCCGAGCGCCAGCTCGGCGGCGCCGAGCAGGTCCGGGCGCCCGTCTTCGGGCTCGCGCACCTCGTCGAGGACGCGGAGGGCGACGATCGCGGTGAGGATTCCGATCGGGACGTTGACGACGAAGATCCAGCGCCAGCTGAGCTGGACCAGGAGGCCGCCGATCGGCGGGCCGAGCGCCGCGGCGACGCCGCCGACGGCGGACCAGATGCCGATCGCCAGGGTCCGCTGCTCGAGCGGGAAGGCGGGGAGGATGAGGCCGAGCGTGGTCGGGATCATCAGCGCCCCGCCCGCCGCCTGCAGCACCCGCGCCGCGACCAGGAAGGGGATCGAGGGGGCAAGCGCGCAGAGTGCCGAGGCCGCAGCGAAGGTAAGCAGGCCGCTGACGAAGATCCGCTTGCGCCCGACCCGGTCGGCGATCCGGCCGGCCGGCACCAGCAGCGCCGCGAAGACGATCGCGTAGGCGTTCAGCACCCAGGAGAGGCTGGGGAGCGAGGTGCCCGCGAAGTCCTTGGCGAGGTCGGGGAAGGCGATGTTGACGATGAAGAGGTCGAGGCTGGCCATGAAGAGGCCGACCGAGGTGATCAGGAGGACTTTCCAGCGCTGCGCCATCGAACCGCTCCAATCAAGTCGCTTGCTTTTCAAAAGCGACGGTAGCAGAAGTAGCTTGTAAAAGAAAAGTCACGAGCTACACTTGGCCGATGCCAATCCAGGCCTTTGCCGAGAAGAACTGCTCGATCGCCCGTCCCCTCTCTTTCTTAGGGGAGCGCTGGACCGTCCTCGTCCTGCGCGACCTGATGCTGGGCCGGCGCCGCTTCGACGAGATCCAGGAGTCGCTGGGGGTCGCCACCAACGTGCTCAGCCAGCGGCTGGCGACCCTGGTCGACGAGGGGATCGCCGAGCGCCGCCGCTACAGCGAGCACCCGGAGCGCTTCGAGTACCGCCTCACCCAGAAGGGCCTCGACCTCAAGCCGGTGCTGCTGGCAATGCTCGCCTGGGGCGACCGCTACACGACCGGACCGGAGGGTCCGCCGCTGGAGACGGTCCACGACGACTGCGGGCACTCCTTCCACATGGTCCCGACCTGCTCGCACTGCGGCGAGTCGATCGACCCCCGCCATGTCCGCAGCCGGCCGGGCCCCGGTGCCGACGAGGAGCAGCTGCGCCGGTGGCAAGAGCGCTGATCGTCGGCTGCGGCTGCCGCGGCCGGGAGCTGGGGGAGAAGCTGCTGGCCGAGGGCTGGGCGGTGCGCGGGACCAGCCGCCGCGATGAGGGCCTGGCGGCGATCGAGGCCGCCGGGATCGAGCCGGCGCCCGCCGATCCCGACCGGCCGGCGACGATCCTCGAGCTGGTGGGAGACGTCGCGGTGCTGGTGCTCCTGCTCGGCTCGGTGGCGGGCAGCGACGAGGAGGTGACGGCGATCCACGGCCCGCGACTGGAGCGGCTGATGGAACACCTGGTCGAAACCCCTGTACGGGGTGTGGTCTACGAGGGGACCGAGGCGGGGAGCGAGGTTGTGAAAGTTGCCGGGCGCACCTGGCGGATCCCGGTCGAGGTCGTCACCGAGGAGGCTGATCTAGTGGCCGCGGTAGTTTCGACCCTGGCGGGCCGGCAAGTCTAAAGAGCTAAACTCCGATGGGAATTCAGGTATTTGAGAAAAAGCGCGAGAGGAGCGGTTTCGATGGCATTGAAGCTCGGTGACGTGGCCCCAGATTTCGAGGCCGACACCACGGAAGGACGGATCAAATTCCACGACTGGATCGACGGCTCGTGGGTGATCCTCTTCTCCCATCCGAAAGACTTCACCCCGGTCTGCACGACCGAGCTCGGCTACATGGCCCGGATCGAGCCCGAGTTCGAGAAGCGCGGCGTGAAGATCATCGGCCTCTCGGTCGACCCGATGGACAAGCACGAGGACTGGGTGAACGACATCGAGGAGACGCAGGGCACGCGCCCTGAGTACCCGATCATCAGCGACGCCGACTTCGAGGTCTCGAAGGCCTACGGAATGCTGCCGGCCGACGTCTCCGGCGACCCCGGCGACCGCACCCCGGCCGACAACCAGACGGTCCGCAACGTCTTCGTCATCGGCCCCGACAAGAAAATCAAACTCATCCTCGTCTACCCGATGACCACCGGCCGCAACTTCGACGAGGTGCTGCGGGTGATCGACTCGCTGCAGCTGACCGAAAAACACAAAGTCGCGACGCCGGCCCAGTGGCAGAAGGGCGACGACGTGATCATCTCCGGCTCGGTCAAAGAGGACGAGGCGAAAGAACTGTGGCCCGACGGCTGGGAGTCGCCGAAGCCCTACATCCGGATCGTCCCCGACCCGGTGGGCAAAAACTAAGACGGAACGATCTGCAGCGCCTCAGCCGAGGCGCTGCAGTAGATCGCTCAAGATCCGCGCGGTCGCTCCCCAGATCAGCTGCCCTTCGACCTCGTAGGTCGGGGTGTGGATGGGGACACCGCGGCGGATCAGGCGGCGCATCTCGTAGCCCTCGCGCAGCAGCTCGAGCGAGAAGGTGAGGACGGTCTCGACCTCGGTCGGGTTCGGCTGCAGGCCGAGCTCGCCGGGGTGGGGGACGGTGCCGACGAAGGGATGGACTCGGTAGCCGGTGACGAAGGTCGAGACCGGCGGCAGCGCCCCCGTCAGCTCGACCGCCCCCGGGTCGAGGGCGATCTCCTCCTGGGCCTCGCGCAGCGCCGTCGTCGCCAGGTCGGCGTCGTCGGGGTCCTGGCGGCCGCCGGGGAAGGAGATCTCGCCCGCGTGCCGCCGCAGGTCCGCCCGCCGCTCGGTGAAGATCAGCCCCGGCTCGTCCGGCCACCCGTAGAGCGCGAGCAGCACCGCCGCCTGCGTCCCCCGCCGCCCCGCCATCGCCGCGGCCTCCTCGGAGGTGAGGAGGAGCGCGTCGAGTGGAGTGTCGCTTTTGTTACCCATGAGGAAACAAAGTCGACACGCCGCTCAGATGATCACCTGCACGGTGCCGCCGTCTACGGACCAGGCGGCGCCGGCTACGTAGGAGGCGCGCTCGGAGCAGAGGAAGACGATCGCGCTGGCGATCTCCTCGGACTGGGCGAGGCGGCCGATCGGTCGCTTCGATCCCGCTTCCGCCAGCGCCTCCTCTCGGCTGTCGGCGCCGGACATCTGCATCGACTGGTCGAGCAGGCCCCCCTCTTCCATCCACATCTCCGCCTCGACCGGGCCGGGGGCGACGGCGTTGACGAGGACGCCGGTCTTCGCGTAGCGGTCGGCGAACAGGCGGGAAAGAGATAGCTCGGCGGCCTTGGCGACCGAGTACTCGGCCATCGCCGCCGAGGGTCGCTTGCCGGCGGTCGAGCAGACGTTGACGACGCGGCCCCAGCCGCGCTGCGCCATCGGCGGGATCGCCGCCCGCATCGCCCGCAGCGGCGCCATCACGTTGAGCTCGTACTGGGCGCGCCAGTCCTCGTCGGGAACGTCGTCTAGGTCGCGCCACTTGGCGGCGCCGGCGTTGTTGACGAGCACGTCGAGGGGGCCGAACTCTTCCTGCGCTCGCTCCACCATCTTCCGTCCCGCGTCCTCGTCGGTCACGTCGAGGACGAGCTCCGCCGCGCCGCCGCCGGCCGGTTCCGCCGCCCGTGCAGCCTCCTCGGTCACCGCTGCCAGCCGCTCCTCGCCGCGCGCGACCAGCAGCACCTTCGCCCCCTCGGCGCAGAGCTGCAGCGCGGTCGCGCGGCCGATGCCGCTGCTGGCGCCGGTGACGACGCAGGCGCGTCCGGCCAGGCCGAGATCCATCAGGCGGCCTCCAGCCGCTCGACCACCCTGACGTGTCCCTCACCGGCGAGGACCTTGTGGACCGGGCACTTGGTGGCGATCACCAGCAGCCGCCGTTTCTGCTCGGCGTCCAGGTGTCCGGGCAGCTTCAGCCCCACCTCGAAGCTGTTCGGCACCGGCCCCTCGTAGGACATCTCGACGTCGACCTCGACCGCGCCGACGTCCCAGCCTTTGCGGTTCGCGTACATCTCGACCGTGATCGCGATGCAGCCGGCGAGGCTGGCGCCGAGCAGCTGGGTCGGGCGGGGGCCGGTGTCGGTGCCGCCCGCCTCCGGCGGCTCGTCGACGCGCAGGTCGTGGCCCTCCAACTCGACGTCGTGGGCGTAGCCCTGGCGGCGGCGGGCGACGATCCGCAAGCTCAGCTCCGGCGCCGGCCCTCGAACAGGGCGGGGTCGTCGACGTCGGCCCAGCGCGCCATCGCATAGACGAGGTCGGAGGCCCGGTTGACGAAGTGGATCACGGTCTCCGAGGCGATCTCGCCGGCTTCGTTCAGTTCGGAGATGCGGCGCTCGGCGCGGCGGATCGTGGTGCGGGCGACGTCGAGCTGGGCCGAGAGCTGGTTGCCGCCGGGGATGACGAACTGCGGCGGCAGCTCGACCTCGCTCATGTAGCGGTCGATCAGCCGCTCCAGCTCGGCGACCATCTCCTCGGTGGTGCGGCTGATGCCGTCTTCGAGCCGCTCGGAGGCCTCCGGCGCGGTCGCCAGCTCGGCGCCGGCGATGAAGACGTCGTCCTGGAGGCGGAGGATGTCCCGCGCCAGCTCTTCGTGCTCGGGTCCGCAGAGCGCCCGGGCGACGCCGAGCTGCGAGCAGGCCTCGTCGAGGGTGCCGTAGGCGTCGGTGCGGCCGTGGTGCTTGGGGATGCGGCCGCCGTACCAGAGCGAGGTGGTCCCGTCGTCGCCCTTCTTGGTGTAGATCTTGACCACGTCAGCGCACCGGGTTGAAGGCGAAGCCGGTCATCACCTTGGGGAAGAAATAGGTCGACTTCGGCGGCATGTTCTCGTCGGTTTCCGCGACCGCCTTGACCTGCTCGACCGGGACGGGCCGCTGGATGAAGGCGACGTCGTAGCCGCCCTCGTCGACCATCTGTAGCGCGGCGGGGACGCTCTTCGCGTATTCGAGGCCGTCGCGCTCGTCGATGTCGTGGTCGCTCATCCCGGCCAGGCCCTTGAGGACGAGCGTCTCGAGGATCGCCGAGTCGAGGCGGCGGTAGGCCTCGGGTTTGCCCTCGAGCCGGCGGTCGAGCTCGGCGACGTCTTTGAGGCGGAGGCGGAAGGCGCGCTTGTGGAAGGCGTCGTAGAGGCCGAAGACGCCGACGCCCTCCTCGCCGTTCGGGTCGATCTGCTCGAGCGGCACCTCCTCCACCTCGAAGAGCTCGCGGAGGCCGGTGCCGAGGCGCTGCTGCTTCTCGGGATCGTCGGCGAAGCCGGAGAGCAGGCGGTGGGTGGGGAAGACGGTGAGGCCGGGATCGTCGAGCCCGGTCAGCGACATCAGCGTGTAGTTGTGGGGTCCCTCACCGCCGACCTCGTCGCGGAAGGCGCGGGCGGTCTCGTAGCGGTGGTGGCCGTCGGCGATCAGCAGCTGCGCGCCGGCCAGGCGCTCCGTCACCGCCTGCAGCACCGCCGGGTCCTCGACCTTCCAGAGCCGGTTGACGGTGCCGTCTTCGTCGCGGGCCTCGCCCCAGGGCTGGTCCGGCAGCGATGGCGCGACCAGCGGCCAGGCGTCCTCGGTGCTGAGCGAGAAGATCGGCGAGAGGTTGTAGCCGGTGGCGCGGGTCAGCTCGAGACGGTCGAGCAGCGGCCCGGGGTGGGTGCGCTCGTGGGGGCGGACGGTGCCGGTCTCGTAGTCCTCGACCCGGACCCGGGCGAGGATGCCGTTGCGGCTGTAGCTATAGCCGTCGGGGGCGGTGTAGTCCTGGGTCAGCGCCCAGATCGAGGGCTTCTCGTCCTGCACGAGAGCCCCCTCCTCGATCCACTGCTCGATCCAAGCCGCCGCCTCCGTGTAGGGATCGCCGCTTGGGTCGCTGTCGGGGTCGGCGGGGTCGAACGGTTTCGGCAGGTCGATCGCGACGGCGTTGTAAGGCGAGCGCCCCAGCAGCGCTTTTCGCTGCGCCGCGTCGATCACGTCGTAGGGCGGTGCCGCCACTGCGTCGAGCGTTCCGACCTTCCCGAGGTCGTAGTGCAGGGCCTTGAAAGGGAGTACCTCCGCCATCGCCCGCAACGCTAGCGGGTGAGGCCGAAGGTTCGAAAAGATCGCCCCGTTCGGTTCAGTTTCCGGGCCAGATCGGGATCGGTCGCGGCGCCGAGCCGATCGATGCCCGATCTCGTGGTAGCAGGCTGGTAGCAGCGCCGAGTCTCGAAGGGAGAGCCGATGGCCTCCCCGCGTAGCCTCGAGGTGCTGGCGGTCCTCGCCGGGCGGGAACGCGAAGCCGCCTTCTGGAATAGGCACGACAAGATCCTCACCCACGAGGAGAAGCGCCGGCTCGCCAAGGGCGAGATCGGCCTGATCGCGCGGCCGGTCGAGCCCGGCTGGAAGGTCGGCGAGCGGCTGCAGGTGGCGCGGAACCTGACGATCGAGGTGACCGGGGTCCGCTGGGGCCGTGAGCGCTACCTGACCACCTTCTCGGTACAAGACTTCAGGCCTTTGTTCGTGCGACGGGCGGTGCCCGTCTTCGACCCGCCGGCGCTGGACGAGCACGGCGAGCCGGTCCCGCCAACCGAGAAGGCCATCGCCGACGCTCGGCTCGACGGCAACTACACGCGCGACGCCGGTCGCGGCGTCACGGGCGCCGGCGAGGCGGTGGACCTCGAGACGCAGGAGCGGATCACCGCCGAAGGCCTGCGCAACTACAACCTCGTCCACCGAGCCGAGCTGGCGAAACGAGAGATCCGCAGTCTGACTGCAACTTTGAAGCGGGTAAGGGGCGAAGCCCTCAAGAAGGGAATCGACATCACCCCAGAGGTCGAGCGGATAAAGGCGGAGGTTGCAGCATTACAGAGTAAGGTCGCCCAGAATCCACACACTTCGAGTCACAGTTCGCTATAGTGACTGCAGCTGGCCGACTCGCGCAGGTTAAGGCGATTCAAGGGCATGTAAGGCACACTCTCCGCCCTGCCCACACACCGGCTGACTCCTCCCGAGCTTCTTCTGGGCCTTCGCTCGCCAAGTCCTCACTGTTCACTCCTTGCTCCGACGATGAGGGGGTGTTGTTCAGATGAACGTTGCCATCATCGTCCCGACCCTCGGACGTCCCGAGGCGCTGGGGCCGCTGGTCGAGAACCTGCGCCGCACGACGCCGCCTGTCTATCGGCTCTGCTTCGTCGTCGACCCGGATGACGAGCCCACTCATTCGGCATTGGCAAGCCTTAAGTCCGCCCCTGAGGTCCTGGTCCTGCAGGAGGGCGGAACCTACCCGGTGAAGATCAACGCCGGCGCCTGCGCCACCAACGAGCCCTTGCTGCTCCCCACCGCCGATGACGTCGTCTTTCATCTTGGCTGGTATGAGGCGTCCCTGCCTCATTTCGAGTGCGGTGCTCAGGTAGTCGGTACTTCAGACCTGACTCCCGCGACTGAAAACGGTACCCACGCGACGATGCCGATCGTCACCCGCTCCTACGTCGAAGACCCGGGAGCCGCACATGGTGAAAAAGGTGTGGTATTCCACGAGGGGTACCACCACAACTTCGTCGAGACCGAGCTCTGGCACCTCGCCTGTCACCGAGGAGTGGCGGTGTTCGAGCAGAGTGCCGTGATCGAGCACCTGCACCCCAGCTGGGGCACGGCGGAGGTCGACGACACCTACCGTCGCGGCTCTCTCTCGGGCTGGGCCCCCGACCGCGCCCTGTTCGAAGGGCGGAAGGTCGAGTGGACGTCGTAGTCCTCATCCCGCGCCGTCCAGATCCCTGGCGCGACCGGTTCTGGCAATACGTTCGCGCCTACCTCGCCGAGACCGTCGAATGGGAGGTCTTCGAAGGGGTCAGCGAAGAGGGGCCGTTCAACCGCGCGGCGGCGATCAACGCCGCTGCGCGGCGACCTTGGAGCGTGGCGGTCATCCTCGATGCCGACACCGTTGTCGAGGGACCGCGCCTGCAGGCGGGCGTGGACGCCGCTCGCGAAGGCGTCCTCGCCGTCCCGCATGATCGCTTCCGCTCGCTGACCCGGCGCGCGACGGCCGCCGTGCTGCGCGGGCAGCTTTCCCCCGCGGAGGCGCCGGTGCGGTGGACGCGCGAGGAGACGAAGTCCTCCTGTCTCTGCATCGGCCGCGGGCTCTGGGAGGAGGTGGGCGGCTTCGACGAGCGCTTCCGGGGCTGGGGCTTCGAGGACGCGGCCTTCTACGCGGCTTGCCGCCAACTGGGGGGCGTGTACCGACTTGGCGGGCCGGTCCACCACCTCTGGCACCCGCGCTCCCCCGAGAAGGACCCGCAGCTGCCCGAATACGTGGCCAACCGCGAACTGGCCGAACGCTACAAAGCTGCGCGGGGGCGGGCCGAGATGGAGGCGCTCCTGGCCGAGCGGAAGCGATGATCGTCCTCGCGGTCACTACCGACGGCCGGGCCGAGTGCATAGAGCGCTCGCTCGACTCGCTGCTGACCCGGGTTCGCGGCCTCGACGGACCGCGCCTGATCTTCGACGATTCCGGCGAACGGCGGTACCGACGCTGGTTGCAGTCCCGGTTCGGGCCCGAGGGGTTTGTCGTCGTCGGTTGCGGCGCCCGGCTGGGGCAGGACCTGGCGCTGGGAAGGATGTGGCGATACCTGCGGGGCGACGAGTTCGCCGGACACGAGTGGGTGATGCACGCCGAGGACGACTTCGTCTACGAGCGCGAGGTCGACGCCCGGGACCTTCGCATGGTTCTCCAGCGCCACCCCCACCTCACGCAGATGGCGCTCCTGCGGCAAGCCTGGTTCCCGGCAGAGCGCCGGGCCGGCGGCATCGTCGAGCGAGACCCGGACGCCTACCGCCCCGCCGCCGAAGGGCCTCATCGCTGGCTCGAGCACCGGCTCTGGTTCACCCTCAATCCCTGTCTCTACAGCCGCCGTCTCTGCCGCCGCGGCTGGCCTCGGGGCCGCCGTCACGAGTGGCGTTTCGGGCGCGAGCTATGCGAGGACAGCACGGCCCGCTTCGGAATCTGGGGCGGGGGCGAGCCCTGGGTCACCCACATCGGCGAGCGGCGCGCGGGGCACGGTTACTGATGATCGACTTCATCGCGGGCGAGCGCCACTTCGGCGACCACCTCTATCCGATTTGGCGCGCCTTGCCGGGGCGCCTCCGGGGCGCGTTCTACGTGCCCGAGCAGCTGCTGGAGTCGGCGTCGGCGGCGGACGTGGCGGCGTTGCCGCTCGCCGGTGCCGGCTCCGGCGGACTCACCGTGGTCGCCAGCTACGGCGACCTTCAGGTCGCCCGCGACCTCGGCCGCCGCGTCGTCTACTGCGAGCACGGCGCCGGCCAGTCTTACGTCGGAACGCGATCCGGCTCCTACATCGGCGCGCTCGATCGCGCCGGGGTGGTGGCCGTGCTGGTCCCGGGCAGGGACGCGGCGCGGCGCCACGAGGCCGTCCATCCGACGATCCGGGCACATCCCATCGGGTGTCCGAAGCTCGATCGCCACCACGCGTCGCCGCGGTCCCTTCCCGACGGTGCCGTGGTGGCGATCAGCTTTCACTGGAACTGCCGGGTCTGCCGCGAGACGCAGGGAGCCCATCCCCATTACCGCAACGGCCTGCGGCGGCTGGCCGAACGCTTCCAGGTGGTCGGTCACGGCCACCCGCGGGCGATCGGGCAGCTGCGCCGCGACTACAGGCAGGCGGGGATCGAGGTCGTCGAGGACTTCGAGGAGGTGGTCGAGCGGGCGACCGTGTACTGCGTCGACAACAGCTCGACGATGTACGAATGGGCCTCGCTCGACCGGCCCGTCGTCGTCCTCAACGCTCCCTGGTTCAGGCGCAACGTCGAGCACGGACTGCGGTTCTGGTCGCATGCTGACGTCGGCCCGATGGTGTTGGACCCGGGAAGCCTTCCGGCTGCGATCGAAACGGCGCTTGCCGACCCTCCGGAGCTGGCGGAGCGCCGCCGCGAAATCGTTCGTGACATCTACCTCGCCTGCGACGGCAAGGCGGCCCGCCGGGCCGCCGCCGCGCTGGCGCTGATCGGAAAGGAGTGGGGATGAACCTGACCCCCGACATCGAGGCCGTGATCAGGGATTACCTCCTGGGGGTGCCGGAGGTGGAAGCGATCGTCGGCGACCGGGTCGCCCTGAAGACGCCGGAAGCGACCGGCGAACCGTGGGTGCGGGTGTTCCAGTTGGAAGCGCCGCGGGCGGGCAAATCGCCGGCCGACTACCTGATCGCCTACTACGTGCAGCTCGACTGCTATTCGGGGACGGACGGCGAATTGGCGGACGCGACGCTGCTGCAGCGCACCGTCCGCGCCGCGCTGACGGAAATGCCCGAAAGCGATCACGAAGGCGCGGTGGTGACCGGTACCCGGATCCACCGGGCGCGTCGCTTCCCCGACCGGGACTTCACGCCGCCAGCCGATCGCTACATGCTGACGGCGACGATTTGGGCCCACGCGGTGAGCCCATGAGCCGGCAGCGCTCCCAGCAGGATCTCGTCCGCCAGCTCACAGGCGAACCGGCGCTGCGCGAGGCGCTGCGCGCCGCCGGCCGGGCGGTCGCGACCGAGGCCGAAGCGGCGATGGGCCAGCCTCACGCCCCCGTCCGGGTGGTCGACCACGGCCACGGCGTCCGCGTCGTCAACACCAGCGCCGACGCGGTGCTGGAAGAGTGGGGCAGCGCCAGGCAGGAGCCGATCGCTCCCCTGCGCCGCGGCGTTCACGCCGCCGGACTTCGTCTCGACGAGACGCACTAACTGCGCCGGAGCGCTTCGCTCCGGCCTGCCGAGCCGCGGCTGTTCGCGCCGGCTCGGATTCACCAACCAAACAGCCCTGCGGGGCAGGAGGAACCATGTCACAGGACACGAGTGAGCTCGTCGTCGCAAGCGGCGGCGACATCTTCGTTGCCCCCGTCGGGGCGACGATCCCGACCAGCCCGACCACCGCTCTCGCTGCCGAATGGGTGCAGCTCGGGTTGATCGACGACGACGGCGCCAAATTCACCCGTTCGATCACGCTGCAGGAGTTCAAAGCGTGGCAGCGGCGTCTGCCGGTCCGTCGCGACGTCAGCGAGGAGGAGATGACCGCCACCTTCTCCCTCGAGCAGTGGAACGCGGAGAACTTCGCCTTCGCCTTCGGCGGCGGCGAGGTGGTCGAAGCCAGCCCGGGAGTCTTCAAATACGAATTCCCGACCGGCGACGACAGCCTCGACGAGAAGGCGCTGGTCATCCGCTGGAACGACGGCGATCGCAACTACCAGATCGCCTTCGACCGAGGCAACGTGACGGAGCAGGTGGAAGTCGGGCTGAAACGGTCCGACCTCGCCCAGCTGCCGATCGGCTACAAAGCCCTCGCGGCTCCGGGCAGCGACGCCATCGGCGTCACCTTCCTCACCGACGACGCGGCCTTCACGCCGGCGGGTTCGTGAGCGCCGAGACCAAGGCGACGGGAAAGGCGGCGGCCGGCAAGGCCGCCGCCGCCCGCGCCGAGCGCAAGCCGAGGGCGAAGTCGCTCGCCTTCAAGGGCCTCAAGTTCACCCTGCCGCCGGAGCTGCCCGACACCTTCATCTTCGACGTGATCGAGATCGAGGCCGCCGGAGAGAGCGTCGGGCCGATTTTCCGCATGCTGCGGTCGATCCTCGGGCCCGAACAGTTCAACGTGCTTCGCAACGCCGTCGAGAACAAGACCATCGCGCCCGAAGAAATCGACGACTTCGTCTCCGCCGTGTTCGGGAAGTACGGGCTCGACCTGGGGGAATCGTCGGCCTCGCAGGACTCCTAGACGAGCGCTGGGACCTTGTCGAGGCAGACTTTCAGCGTTACTACGCCCTCGACCTGAGGGACGCCGTCGCCGACTCTCCCCGGCGCCTGCTGGCGCTGGTGACGGCACTGCCGGTGGAAGCGGCGGTATGGCGGGAGGAGCGACCCGCCTGGACCCAGCAGGACGAGCTCCTCGCCACTTGCGCCGAGGTCGTCGACAGCTGGGGTCGCCAGCTGCTGTCGGCTCTGGTCGCTGTCCACGGCGGCAAGCTCGAAGGCAAAGCCGAGCCGCTCCGCATCCGCCACCCGGACCGGCCTGAGCCGGAGATGGAGGAGGCGCGGTCGCAACCGAAGAGCGACCCCGCCGAGATTGCCGCGTTCCTGCGGCCCATGAAGAAATGAGAGGAGGGCGCGCAAGTGCCTACCAAGGCTGGAACCGCATACGTCGACATCGTCGGCAACTTCGCGCCGCTGAACCGCCAGATCGCCCACATGGGCGGCGTTTCGGCGAAGGCGAGCTCGAGCTTCTCGCGCTCGATGAAGGTCGTCTCGAGAGAGGCGGAGCGCTCTCGCCGCCAAGTGGCGCGGCTCTCCTCGGAGGTTGCCGGGATCGGTGCCGTCTCCAGGGTTTCCTCGAGGCAGCTGGCAGGGAGCCTCCGTCAGGTCGAGGCTTCCTGCGAGCGCACCCTCAGGGCACTGCGAGCAGTGCAGAAAGCGCAGCGCTCGGTGGCGTCGGCTCCCACCCCCGGGGCCCTCGTCGCCGGCGGTCATCAGCAGTCGGCAGCCGCTGCCGCCACCGCTCCGAGCTTGGCAAGCGCCTTGGTCCCCGCCATCTCCAGCGCCGCGGTCGAGGCCGCCGCCGCGGCGATTGCCCGTCGCACGGCCAGCCGGACCACCACTGCGGGCGCGGCCTCCCTCAGCTTCGCTTCTACCGGGCTGCGCGCATCCGGCCTCAGCGTGGCCAAATCGTTTGCCAAAGACTTCGCCAAAGGCCTGGCTCCGGGGCTCGCTACCGCCGGCGTCGAACACGTCCTCACCTCGGCCCTCAGCGGCAACATGCGCGATGCCGGCTTCGAGGCCGGTGGGGCGCTCGTCGGCGGCCTCCTCGGCTCCCTCGCCGGTCCGGAGGGGGCGATGCTGGGAGTCGGGATCGGCTCCTTCGTCGGCGATCTCGCCGAGAGCGCCTTCGACTCGATCTTCGGCTCCGGGAAGAAGACCCTGACGCTGCAGGAACGGCTCGTGGTCAGCGCGAAAAAGCTCGCGCAGGCCTATCGCGGGACGCATGCCAGTGCGGCGGTCATGGCTCGCTCGGGCGCTCAGGTGGCGCGGGCGCATCAGCGGGTGAGCCGGGCCGGCCAGGAGGTCGTCGCCGCCGAACGCCGGCTCGCCCAGGTCCGCCGGCGCTTCGGGCCGGACTCCGCTCAGGCGACCCGTGCGGAGCGGGCACTGGCCAACGCTCGCGAGCGGAGCGCCAGGGAAACGAAAAAAGCGGAGCGGGCCAACCGCCTGCACGGCGTCGAGCTCAAAGCGGCGAAGAGCATCCTCAAAGCTACGACCCTTGAAGAGCGCCACCGGATCAACCTGCTCAACAAAGAAGAAACGGCGCTGCACAAACAGCTGAAGCGCGCCCAGGAATCGAACCGGGGTTGGGAAGTCGAAGCCAACCTGATGGGGAAGATCAAGAAGAACCAGCAGGAAGTAAGCAAGGCGCGAAAGGAGCAGAACGACACGCTGCGCGAAGCCACGCAGCAGGTCGGCCCCAAATACGCGAAGTTCCTGCACGATTCCACCGGCCTGCTCCTGCGGACCGGGAAGCAGGCGCGGATCACCCGCAAAGACCTGGAAGAACCCTTCCACGCCTTCTCGAATCTGGGCAAGGTCGGACAGCAGAGCACCCAGCGGGCGAAAGGCGGCGTCGAACGGCTGAAGGGCGCGCTGCCGGGCTTTGCCAGCCAGGCCAAGACCCAGATGGGCAAAGCCGGCAACGCCGTCAAGAACTTCGATACCACGACGACGGGCGCGCTGGGCGACGTCAAAGGCCAGACGAGGAGGACCCTGGTCGCCTTCGGGGTCTCGGCCCAGGGCTTCGGCGTCCGCAAGCAGAAGGGCGGCGCGATCGTTCCGGGGAGCGGCGAGGGCGACACCTTCCACACCTCGCTGCCGCTCGGCAGCTTCGTCCTCAACAAGAAGGCCACCGCCGCCTTCGGCTTCCAGGGCGGCGGTCGGGTGCCGGTGATGCTGGAGCCCGGCGAGCGGGTCTTCATGCCGAACGAAGTGAGCCAGGTCGGGCACGGCCGCCTGCAGGAGATGAATGCGGCGGTCCCCCGATTCCAGTCCGGCGGCGCCGTGGGCGGGACCCAGACGATGGTCCTGCCTCACATTGTCGGCCCCGAGCCCCTGCGCTCGCTCGGGCAAAAAGCGGTGGAAGAGGTCTTCAACGCCGCGGTCAAGCTGATCAGGCGCGAGGCGGGCAGTCACACCTACGCCGCGGTCCTCAAGGAAGCGAACCGGATCGACGCCCTGCACCTTCCCTACCTCTGGGGCGGCGGCCACCAGTCGAGTCCGGCGCCCGCCAACGGGCCGTTCGACTGCTCGGGCGCTGTCTCCAGGCTGCTGCAGGGCGCCGGTTTCAACATCCCGACGATGGTCTCCGGCGGCTTCGAATCCTTCGGAGACGCGGGCAAGGGGAAAGTCTCGATCCTCGCCAACAAAGACCACGTCTATTCGGTCCTCGGCGGCAGGGCCTGGGGAACCTCCGAAGAGAACCCGGGCGGCGGCGCCGGCTGGATCGACGGCTACACCTACCGCCCCGGCTTCGCTCTCCGGCACGCCGACGTGCTCGATCTGAAAGTGATCCGCGGCGCTCAGGGCAAGGGTCAGCCGCAGAAAAAGGGCTACCAGCGCGGTGGCGCGATCGGGCTGCAGGAGGGCGGCAGCTTCACGGGCGACATCAACCACCGCTACGCCCCTCACTGGGCGCCCGACTACAGCGGCACGACCCTTCCCGGCTACGTGATCGCCGCGTTGGCCGAGGCAGCGGGGATGCCCGGTCGGACCATGCAGCAGGTGACCCTCGGCGAGTCGGGGGGCCGTCCGGGATCCGCCGGGGTCGATCCCGGCGGCACCAAGGGCTACGGCCTCTGGGCGATCACCTCCGGGGTCGGCAACGACGCCGCCATCAACTCGAAGTACGGCGGCTTCGAAGAAATGTGGAACCCGGTCAAAAACGCGGCGGCGGCGGCGGAAATCTACGCTGCCGGCGGTCTCGGCCGCTGGTACGGGACCTCCCATGTGCAGGCGGACGGGCTGCACTACGACGGCAAGTACGACATCACGCACGCACTCGGAGGCGAGACCTTCGAGGAGGCGCTGGGACGCTCCGCGCCCGGCGGCCACAAGGGGCCGAAACCGGTCCCGAAAGTCCTCAAAGGGTCATATGACCGCTATCAGGCGATCGGGCACGGGGACAACCCCGACGAGCTGAAAGGGATCGAATCCCACTACAAAGTCACCACGTCGCCGCTCCACTTCGGGGGGCTGCCCGACGACCTCAAAGAGTGCAACAAAGAGCTGCGGGTCCGGCAGCGGGAACTGGCCGAATACCGGGCCGCGGTCCACGACGCGAAGAGGAAGGCGACCAAAGAAGCGCTCAAGGCCAACATCGCCGCTCTGGAAGGCCGGGTCCACGACCTGCGGGAACGACGGCTCCAGCTGCTCCGCAAGCGGGCCGCCTCCCAGGCGGTCAAGAAGATCACCGAAGCCGCCAACTTCGCCCACTGGACGGCACCCGGGGGAATCTTCGAGCAGCGCGAAGACGCTTACAACCAGCTGCAGGAAAGGGCTGAGCAGTCGATCAGCCTCGAGCCGGAAGAACCGCCGGGAGGAGCCAACCCTCAGTGGATCAAGGACTCGCTCGAACCCTATGTGAACAACGTCGAGACGCATGCCTACGAAGGGGTGCTGCAGGCGCAGGCCGACTGGCGCAACGCACTGCTCGGGGCCGAGGGCTTCGCCGGCGAACGGGTCGGTCGCTGGCAGGGCCAGATCGAGAACCTGGAAGACCACATCAGGAAGATCCGTGCCCTGAAAAAAGACCACCCGCAGGCCTGGGAGAAACAGAAAGGACTGATCCCGGGCATGCAGGCTCAGGTCAAGGCGCTGGCCGGAGACATCCAACGGACGAGGTCCGAAACGCTCCCGGAATGGGAGGAATCGCTCGAGGGGCTGCAGGGCCTGGCCAGGAGCCACGAAATCCTCGGCACGCTTCCCGGCGCTCCGACGGGGGACTTCGGCGGCAGCATCTTCGAAACCCAGCTGACGCTCAAAGATCTGGGCCTCAAGGTGTCGCAAGCGCTCGCCGGGACCACCGACAGCGGCACCGAAAGCGAACGGACGCAGCTGCTGGAAGAACTGCTCCTCCAGGCAAACCAGCGCAACATCCTGCGCGGAATCGAGGAAGAAGTGTTCGCCTCGATGCCCGCGGTCGGCTCCGGCTTCCGGACCGGGGGAGCGGTCGGGCTGATGCCCCCCTACGCGGGCAAGGCCCACGTCGGCGCGGTCGTGCCGGGGCCGCCGAGCCAGGAGCGGACGATGATCGTCAAGGGCGGCGAGGGGATCTTCACCCCCGAGCAGATGGCGGCGCTCGGCGGCGGCGGAGCCGGGGGGCACGTGCGGGTGCACGTCCACGGCGACATCGTCTCCTCGCACCCCGACCCGGTCGACGTGCTGGTCGGGGACCGCCGCTTCCACGCTGAGGTCCGCAAGGTGACGGGTCAGGACAATCGCCGGCAGGCGCGCGGCGCCGGGCGCGGCCTCGCCACTCCCGGGGTGTTCAGCCGATGACCACCACCATCCGCAAAGAGCGCCTCGTCCTCGACCCCGCCGAGCTCGCCACCGGCGGCCGTTCCGAGCTCGACCTGCACTCCGGCGCGATCCAGGTCCGCGAGGGCGGGATCGACTGGGGCCAGGCCGAGGTCGAGGCCTTCATGGCCCAGCACGAGCTGGGCGAATCCCCGGTCGACTACCGCCTCCCCAACCGGGTGATCACGGTCCCGCTGGTGCTCGGCGCCGAAGGCGACTTCGACGCCGCCCGCATCGACCTGCAGGCCAAGGTCTCCCGCATCAACGAGGAAGGCGGCTGGTTGAAGCGCGAGTTGATCGGCGGCAGCTACGGCGAAGCCGGCGCCCGCCTCTACTGCGATCTCGTCAAGGCCACCCTCAAATACGGCGACAGCACCCTGGCCGCCTCAAACGGCGTCGACCCCGACGCCGAACTGGTCCTGGAAGCGCTGCCGGACTTCTACGGCGACCCGGTCGAAGGCCCGCTCTTCGAAGGCAGCGGCGACGCCACCTCCACCCTGCAGGTCAAAGGCAACCTGCCCGGCCGCGTCGACCTCGCCGTCTATGAGGAATCGGCCCATGACCAGCGCGGCCTCGCCTGGGGCTTTCGCAGCCGCAACTACTCCTCGGCCTCCACCGCCCGCCTCGCCTACAACGCCGAAGCGCTGCACCCGCTGGGAAACGCCTCCTTGGGCAAATTGACCGGCGCCTACGGGGGCAAAGCGATCACCAATTCCCTGGGGTCCGAATGGACCCCCGTCCTCGACAACACGATGAGCGGCGCCTACCCCACTCACGTCGGCCTCTACGACGTCTGGGTTCGGGTCTGGTGCACCGAACCCGGGCGCCTCTGGCTCCGCTTCCTCTATGACGTCGGCGACCTGATCGATCCGACCGTGAACGAGCCCGTGCAGGTGCCGGGCCGCACCAACGAGTTCTACCTGCTCAACCTCGGCCAGGTGAACCTGCGCGAAGCGCCGGTCGGCCCCCACCGCTGGATCGGGATGGTGCAGGGGCGGAAGGCCGTGGCCGTCGGCAGGTGGGTCTCCATCGACCGGATCTGGTACCTGCCGGCCGACGAGGGATCGGGGGTCCTGCGCTCTTCGCTCTCGTACAAGATGGGCACCGGAGGGTTCACCGCCCGGGACCGCTTCTATGAACGCGAAGGGTTTCTCACTGGAAGGGCGGCCGACCTCGGCGGCACCTACGTCGCGCTCGCAGGATCCGACACGACGGACTTCACGGTCGAACCGATCTTCCTCACCATGTCAACGCAGAGGACCGCCGTCAGCGACACCGGATCCTTCGCGAACAGCAGGAAAGGCAGGGCGGTCGGACTTCCCCTGAGCATGACCGATACCTCGTTCGCGTACAGCTTCTCGATCACTGGCGACACCACCAACGTCAAGTTCGGCCAGATGGTGCGAGTCAGCGGGGCCAAAAAATACCTTCTCATCTACTTCGAACGCATAGCCGGGTCGGATGAGTGGGTTCCACGAGTCTGGAAGCAGAACGAAGAATCCGGGACCATCGTCTCTCAGCCGGTCGAACTGACCGTCGAATTCCCTTCCTCCGGGAGCGAAGTCTCGGGCCGGCTCTTGACGCACGTGGTCGACGACCAGGTGACGGTACTGACCGCCCCTGCCGGAAGCGAAGACTTCGAGGTTGCCCTGCGAGCTCGGGATAACGACCTCGCGGGTGCTCTCAGCTCGGGAGGCGTGTACATCTTCGACGAAAATTCCGGCGCGGGCGCCTGCACTCGCCGGTATTCGAACTTCGCCGCCTGGGCCCCGAATCGGGACGCGGCCGTCTTCGCCGGTCGCGATGCTCATCTGACGAGCGAAGGACTGTTTCGTCGGGATCGCGGCGGGGCCGTTCTCGGCGAGATGTCATATGCGCAGTCCGATCTTCCGCGGGTCCCGTTCTCGGGAACGGAGAACAGACCTGTGGAGGCGATTCTCAAGCCCAGCCGGGGTGCCTTCGACGAAGTTCCCGATTCGGGCATCGACAAAGTCGCTGCCCGGCTCACCTACCGGCCCTGCTGGAGCAACATTCCCGAATAGGAGGAGACAACCTGATGAGTTACCTACCGGATCCCGGAGGGATCTTCACGTCCGACGTACACCGCCGGACGGCCGGGCATCTGCCCCAACCGGAAGAGGAACCGATCTCCGTGGCGGCGCTGCTCGCCCGCCTCGAATCGGATGAGATGACCCCGGTCGACAACGAGCTGACCCTCACCCAAATCCTCGAAAGCCTCGCCACGGAAGGTCGGGCCGAAACTGCCGGCGATCTTTGGCGCCAGACCGAAAAAGGTCACGAAGACCTCTGCGGGCCGATCGCCGACGAGCCGCCGCCGCTCGCCGGAGAAGCGCTGGCGCAGGCGGAAGCGGCAGACGCCGCTTTGGCGGAAGCGGACGAAGCGAGGGTGCAGGAAGCGAAAGCCGATCGCATCGAGCAGTTGAAAGCCGAACTGAAAGAGGCCGAAGAAAATGCCTGAGAGCGGAAAAGAGAAGACCATCCACAGCATCGCAGTCGACCTGGGGGGCGGCAGGCCGACGCATTACGCTCGCCGGCTCCTCGGCTCGTGGGAGCCGCGAGTCGCGGAGTTGCTCTCGCCGGCGGCGCGCTGGTACACCGGCCTCCAGTGTGCTTCCAAGTCCGACTACCTCGAGAACAAGGTCCTCGACCACTTCGACGGCAAAGCCTCTTCCACGCTCGTCACGCCGATCTACCTGGCTCTCTGCACGTCGTCCCCGACCGATGCCTCGACCGGGGCGACCCTCGCCGAGGCCACCTATACGGGCTACGCGAGGAAGTCGATCGCGGCCAGTCAGCTGACGACCGCGGCCAGCGGCCAGACCAGCAACAACGAAGCGCTCACCTTCGCCGCCTGCACGGCGGGCTCCTCGACGATCATCGGCTGGGCGCTCTGCGACAGCGTGACGAAAGGGGCGGGGAACGTCCTCTGGTGGGGGACCTGCACCTCGACCGTGATCTCGACCACTCAGACGCCGGCCACGATCGTCAGCGGCGGACTCGTTCTCAACGAGGATTGACCAACCAGGGAGAGCAGGCTGATGCCGGTACGAAAATTCGTAGAACCCGCGAGGGTCAGATGTGCGGTCGGCGCTTGTGCGCTCAAAGAAGCAGTCAGCTTCATAGCCCTGGCCCAGCTCCAGAACACCACCGTCGGGAGCTTTGTATCAGGGGCAAAATCCACTGGCTCGGGGGGCGGCAGCTTCTACGACTTCCAGGTGGAGGTCAGCCAGCTGGAGATCTACAAAGGCGCCCCCTCCCGAGGGCTGACTACGACGGGGCTGGCGAACGTCTGGTGCGTGTTCGCAGCGACCAAGGTGAGCGGCACCGCCAAAGCCAAGCTGTACATCTATCGGTTCGATACGAAAACCTGGCAGATCGGGGAAGGCGCTGGAGAAATCGCCAACCCGACCGAAGCAGCGGAAGAGATCCGGCTGGGTCAGTGGAACTCGACCGAAAATTTCCAGGGTCTCTACGCCGCCTCGGCGATGTACAACAAAGTCCTCACCCAGGCTGAAATCGAAGAATTGGCCACGGCCTCCTCCCTGCAGTCCTGGCTGAAAAAGGGCCCCGTCGGGATGTGGATGTTCAACCAGCCTTCCACCGCCGAATCGGTCTTGGACATCACCGGCAACGGCGCCAACCAGACCGAACTGGTCGGTACCACGGTGGAAGGCGTGGAACCGCCGATTCCCTACTTCACCGGGGTGATTCCGCTTCAATCCTCAGCGGGAGTCGCTAGTGCCACTGCGACCCTGTCCGCGAAAACCGCGATTCCGCTGGTGCCGATTACCGGCACCTCGAATCCCTCCCTGAAACTGAGGGCCACGACCTCCGTGCCGCTTGCGGCCGCGGCGGGCGTCGCCACCACCAGCCTCTCGTTGCGTGTGCGGCGGGTGCTGAAGCGTCTCCGCATCAACGAGAAACCGCCGATGCGCCAGTACCTGCTTGCGACTGCACCGGGTGGGCGGACCTACCGCTGGGGCGAGGACGAGCTCTTGCCCGACAAGGCGATCGAAGACCTCTCCGACTCCGACGCGGTTCCCGGCGGCTACAAGGAACTGAGTGGATCGCTTGCGCGCAAACCAAGCGTCGACTACGCCGACATGCAGCGGGGGACCCGGATCGAGCTGTTCGGCGCGGGCCAGATGAAGCTGGGCGAATACCGGCTGCAGCAGGCTCCGCAGACGGCGGGCGACAAGATCGTGATGGACCCGGCCGCGGTCGGTTACCAGGCTCACCTCGCCGACGACGAGTCGGCCCGCGCGATTCCCCTCGATGCCGACATGAGTGGCTGGGTCGAGCCGTCAACCGCCAAAAAGGTGGCCTACCCGACCAACAGCTACAACACCAATGCGGAAGTGAGCCTCGCGCCGGCGGGAGATCCCACCACCGGTGCGGTGCCGGCACTGGTCCACGAGTGGAAACACCTGCAGACGCGGCCGGGAAGCGAAGACGTCGCCGAGAGCGACTACAACGCCGAAGGGATCGAACTCGGTCAGGTGATGCTGGATTTCCTCAGCGTCACGGGAATGGGCGGGAACTGGAGGCAGTGGGTTTGGGCCAACTCGAGTGACACTTCGTACACGAGCCAGCTGAAAAGCTTTGCCAGCGCCAGCGCCACCAATGTCAGCCTTCCGGTTCCGGCCGGCCGGTCCTTTCTGTCGATCCAGACGTATTACCCTGAAACCTACGAAGGCGCGGACGGCCAGTGGCAGGTCCAGTACAAGAACATCAGGATCCAGGACCGGGCCGGTATTCCCATCTACGGGACCTGGCCGAACGTCGGTGTCCTCGCCTCTGACGTGATCGCCTACGCGTTGGGCAAATGGGCGCCGATGATCGACTTCACCACGGGGGGCAGGGGAACCCTGCAGCCCACGGGGTTTCCGATCCCGCACCTCGTTTTCAAAGAACCGACCACCGTCCAGGAGATGATCAACCAAGCCAATCGCTTCGAGCTCAACGAGTGGGCGATCTGGGACGGGCAGGACGGTCCGACCTTCTACCTCAACCCGCGGGGGGAAAGGGAAGGTCGCAAACGCTGGCGGGCGCGGGTACGGCCCGCGCAGCTGAAGGAGACGGGCCCTTCGATGGACCGCGTCTTCAACGGCGTGCTCGTCCAGTACCAGGATGTCGATGGGACGACGCGGATCGTCGGCCCCCCGGGTTCCGGTTACAAACTCACCGACTCGAAGCTGGTCGATGCCGATCCGCTCAACCCGGCGAACCAGATTCCGGGACTCCGTCGCTGGACGAAGATCGCGATGAACAACGTCGCCACCAAGCTCGGCGCGGTCGAAACCGGCGTTCGCTTCCTCGAACAGACCAAGCTCCTCGACGGCTCCGGCGAGGCCACCTTGAACGGATACGTCGAAGACGACCACGGGATGTTCTGGCCCTACTACTGCGTCCGCTCGGGGGACCTGATCGAGTTCGTCGATTCCTCGATCCCGGGCGACCGCTACATCGTCAGCGCCCAGCGCTCGCGCTCGAGCCGCTCCGTGACCATCAGCCTCGACGCGCCGCCCGACTCGATGGAAGCGCTCCTCGAACGGCTCGGCGTGGAGCTTGTGGCGAGGGGATTGGGGTCCTGAACGAGCGGGGGGAGGAAGATGAACCACGAAGACACCGCGGTGATCGCGGTCCAGGTGTCCAACCTCGATCGCAAGCTCGACTCAGTTCACCTCTCACTCAAAGAAGACGTCGACGAAGTGCGGGAAAACGTGCGTGAGGTGAGGGAACAGACCCGCATGACCAACGGCCGCGTCAGCGGCCTCGAACGGGCCGCGGCGTCGATCAAAGGGGCGCTGTTCGTTATCTCCGCCGCGACGCCGTTCCTGCTCTTCGTCTTGCAGAAGCTCGCCACCTGAACCTTCGCCCCGAGCGGGCGACGAAAGGGGACATCATGGATTCGACTGCTCACGGCTCCGCCGTGCACCGTGACCTGCACCTGGTCTCACCGCCGGCCCGCGGCGCCGACGTCCGCGCTCTGCAGGAGCGCGTGAACTTCGAGCTGGCCCACCGGCGCCTCTCCTGGCGGCAGGTGACGGTCGACGGGCAGCTCGGCCCGCGGACGCTCCATGGCTGCGCCTTCCTCGGCTGGGTCCTCGGCTTCTCCGGCCGGCGCCTGGATGCCATTTCCGGCCCCAGGTCACGGCTCGACGAGCGCGCCCAGCGGATCCTGCGGGACCCTCGCAAGCGCACGCCGGCGGAACGAGCCCGCGAGCGCCTGCGCCGCCGCAAGGTGAGAGCGCTGCGTCACTCGCACGCCGACGGACCAAGCGCAGCGATCGCCTACATCAAGGAGATGGCCGCCAAGGGAGTCCACGAGGTGGGCAGCACCAACACCGGCAAGCAGGTCGACGAGTGGGAGGCTTACTTCGGCCTGCACGCCCAGCCATGGTGCGGCTGCTTCGCCGGTTACGCGGCAAAAGTCGTGGGAGGGTCGCAGGCGGCCACCTGGTTCCCCTACGGGCCGAGCATCATCGCCGACGCTCGGGCGGGGAAGAACGGAGTGCGGGAAGTTCGCTTCGAGGAGGCCGAGCCGGGAGACGTACTCGTCCTCTGGGGCGGAGAGCACATTGCGACCGCTATGGCTTCTCCCACCGGTGACTCGATCGCGACCGGTGAGGGAAACACTTCACCTAATGACGGTGACAGCCAGGCCGATGGCGGATGCGTTGCACTGAAGACGCGCTCACGCACGGATGTCTCCTGCGTCGCCAGGGTCTATTGAGTCAAGGGAGAAACTTCCCGGAACATTGCGAGTTTTAGACAAATGCTCACTGGTCTTTCGAATCTCTATCCCCCTTGTGTGAACTCGGCTGCGTGTATTCCGGAGAGGAATGGACGGATTTCAACTTGACCGCGAGCGCTGGATGGCAATTGCCTACCTCGCTCTTTGCGCGCTGCACGATCTTGACTCGAGCGAAGAGACAGGGTCGTTCCGTGACGCCCGCCTCGAGCTCCATCGGCGGCTCGATCCGCAAATGGAGGAGCAGGGGAGACGGGACGAGGGGCGCCCGCGGCTGTACCTGGTGAGGTAGTCAGGCCGATTCGGAGCGCTCTTGGCGCACGCCGAGGCGTCGCAGCTCCCGCGGGCTGTGAGGGGTCGGCTCCTCGTTGGCGCCGCTCCCCGCTCCCCGCCATCCCTCCCAGCCGCTTTCCAGGAACCACATCGGGACCTCGCAGGCCTCGGCGATCGCCAGCAGCTCAGAGCGCTTGACTTCGCGCTCTCCGCTCTCGATTCGCTGCACGGTCTCCTTGCTCAGCTCGAGCCGCTCGGCCAGGTTGGCGCGGTTGCGGAAACCCGCATAGGCGCGGGCGGTGCGGATGCGGCGCCCTATCTCGCTTGTTGCCATTAACCGCAAGTTACGGGCAAATCGCGTTATCCAAACGTCAATCAGCCTTTATATGAGTAATTTTAGGATATAAAAGGTCTATCTGACCTCTTTTAGGTCAAGCAATCGCGACGGGAGGGGATCCAATGTTGATGGAGGTCATTCGCTGTGTTGCCGCAGGCGGGATCGGCCTTCTTTTAGGTCGCCATTTCCTAACCGGCCAACGCCCCGAACCGCCCTCGCGGCCCGACTGGCATCCGCGGGAAGCGACGATCGGCGGTGACCCTCTACGGGTGATCGGAGGGAGCCGCCGCGGCCCCGGTGACGGTGGCTCGGCGTGAGCGTTGCCCCGATCGAGACCACGGAGAAATCGGTGAGCGCCTGGAGGAACGCGGTCGCTCGGCTCAGGCGTGGCGGGCCGGAGATGGGGGAGTGGCTGGAGGGGCTCGAGCCGGCCGGCGAGCAAGGGGGACTCTTGCTGCTGGTCGACCGCCGGGATCTCTCCCGGTGCCCGCGCTGCGAGGCGCTGCTGGGCCAAGCGCTGGCTCCCCTCGGCTACGCGGGAGCAAAGATCTTGACGGCACCGGAGCTGGAGACGGTCCTCGCGTGAGCCAATTCAGACGGGGCGACCGCTGGGTCGCCAAGTTCCAGCACGAGGGACAGCAGATCTGGGTGCCCGGTGGGCCGTGGCGGACGAAGGCGGATGCGCGCCGCGCCGAGGAAGCCCGCCGCGACCTGCTGGCACAGAACGGCAGACGGGAGACCTGCGCCGAGTTTGCGGCCCGCTGGCTGCAGGAGTGGCCGCGCGCGGCGGTCTCGACCCGCCGCCTTTACTCACGGGCCGCCCGCTCTTTCTCCGGCCACTTCGGGGAGACGATGCTTGCCGAGGTCGATCGCCCGGCGGCGCGAGCGTGGGCGACGGCGGTGCCGAGGAACCTCTCCAAGGCGATCGCCGCCATGTACGAGGACGCGCGCGACGTCGGTCTCGTCGAGGCCAACCCGTTTTCGGGGCTGCGGCTTCCCAGGCGCGGCCGCACCCGGATTGCGCCGCCCTCGCTGGAGGAGCTGGACCTCCTGCTCGGCGCCTGCTCCGCGCTCGGGGTCTACGGGCCCGAGTTTCGAGCCCTGATCGAGTTCTGCGCCTGGACCGGGCTGCGATCGTCGGAGGTCCAGGCTCTGCGCTGGCCCGACGTGGAGGAGGACCGGGTCTGGGTTCGCCGGGCGCGCAAGGACGACGGCTCCTACGGGCCGCCGAAGAACGGGCGCGAGCGTGCGGTGCCGTTCCTCGAGCGGGCGCGCGTCCTGCGCCGCGTTCCGCGCCGTCCCGGCTGCGCCCTCGTGTTCCACACGCCTCGGGGCCTCCCGCTCAGCAAAGGGACGCTCCACTACCACTGGCAGGCGGTGCGGGACGCCTCGGGGACCTCTTCCTCGCGGCGGGCTGCCGGCATCAGCCCGATCCGCTTTCACGACCTCCGTCACTTCTGCGCCACCGCTTTGCTCGAAGAGGGCGCCAGCCACTTCGACGTCAGCGTGATGCTGGGTCACGAGGACGGGGGCGCCCTGGTGATGTCTCGCTACGGGCATCCCTCCAAGGACGCCGCCCGTCGCAGGCTGCTGGCGATCGGCCAGCTCGGGCAACCACTCGGTGGTAGCCGGGAGCCAGAGGGAGCGCTCGCGTGAGCGCTCTGCAGAGCCCTTCGGCTCGCAAATTGAACGGTTCGCCCCGAACCCTCAAACGATTCTTCTCATCCGCGGCCTACACTTTTGCCTTGAGCGGGGTGTGGCGCAGCCTGGTAGCGCGCCGCCTTTGGGTGGCGGAGGTCCCCGGTTCGAATCCGGGCACCCCGATTTCTCGCTGGGCTCCAGGTGAGTTGCACTGGCAGCATGGGTAGGGGAAGCTGCAGCGAGACTTCACTGGAGCAGAAGGAGGGTGCAGATGGAGAGTTGGGACCTGAAGACGGTGGAGGTGGAGCCGCACCAGCCGCGGATCCTCGCCTCGGCTGACGATGCGCGGACGATCCTGCTGCATTTGCCCGACGGTGGGGAACTGCAGGAGCACGAGGTGCACGAGCGGGCGCGGGTCCTGGTCGTCGACGGCGACGTCGACGTGGCGGAGGCCGACGGCGACTTCGCCAGCGTCAGCGCCGGCCACCTCTTCGAATTCGCGCCGGGGGAGCGGCGGACGATCGTCGCCCGCTCCGATGCACGCCTGCTCTTGGTCCTCTCTCCCTGGCCCGGCGACGGTCACCCCGGCGCGATGACGCTGAAGGAGAAGTCCGAAGCGCGCGAGAAAGCCGCCGAGCACGGCGGCTAGCCAGCTACCAGACGACCAGCGAGCGGGGCTTGTCGTGATCGGCGATGGCTCGGTCTTTCGTCACCAGCTTGACGCCGTGCTCGATCGCGGTCGCATAGATGATCCTGTCCATCGGGTCACGGGGGAAGGAGCTTGGCAATGCCGCGGCGCTGTCTGCGATGCCGGGGGTGAGACCGAGGGTCCGCACCTGGGCACTTAAGTCTCCGAGCCAAGCGCGGATCGGGATATCGAGGACGATGCGTTGACGTTCGGCGAGCCATGCGAGCTCGTACCAGGAGACGGCGGCGATCAGCAGTTCGTCGGCCGCTTTCAGCACCCGCCGCGCCGGCCGGCTGATCCGGTCTGGTTCCGCCGACCACCAGTGGACCACGTGGGTATCCAGCAGGAGGGCGCTCATCTAATCGAAATCCCACATCTCTTCGGTGTTGAGAAGGGTCTCCTCGTCAACGGCCGTTCTTGCGCGTCCCTGGAACAAGCCCTCGAGCGAATGACCGCCGGTTGGAGGGACCAGCCGCGCTACCGGGCGCCCGTGCCGGGTGATCTCGATCTCCTCGCCGCTGGCCGCCTCGTCGAGGAGGCGGAGGAAGGTTGCCTTTGCGGTCGTCGCGGTCACTTGTTTGGCCATATGGTCATAATAATGACCATTCGGTTGGATGAATGGGGTCGATGGAGAGCGTTCATGTCCCTCTCCAAGCCGCGAGGGCTTCAAGTTCTCCCCCCTTGGAGCCGAAAACTTCTGCAGGAAGCGGATTCATGGAGCAGGCCCTGCACAACCAGGCACGAGAGACGACGACCGAGAAACCGGGGCGGCGGCGGGTCGAGCGCGCCGTCTTCGAAACCGACTGCCAGGTCATCGAAGGGGATCTGACGCTGCCGCCGGCGGGCTACCAGAGCCGCTTCTCCGACTCGCTCAACCGCGGCGACTTCGAGTTCGTGCCGCTGACCAACGCGCAGGTCACCTCGCTCGACGACGGCAAGGTCAGGCAGCTGCCCTTCCTCATCCTCTCCAAGCGCCACATCCGGGTCGCCTACCCGGTCGAGCCCTGAGCTCGTCTCCTCTCCGTCAGCTTCGCGAGCGCAACCGGCCGCTCCTCGCGTAGGAGCCCATGTCGATCGCGAAGGCGAGGATGACGATGAACCACTCGAAGCCGTAGACGCGGTCCGAGCTCGACCACATCACCGCGTAGGCGAGCGTCGTCCAGGGCAGCAGGAAGAAGCCGAGGAAGGGGACGAACCAGCTGTCGAAGGCGCGGCTCAGCAGGTCCGAGAAGAGGAAGATCGCGAACAGGGCCAGCCGCGGCGAGAGGAAGGCGAGGAGGACGACGAGGCAACCCATGAGGCAGACGCTACCCGGCGGTGCGGTCGCGAATCGTCAGTTCACCGGCTCGTTATCTCTCTCCCGTAACGTTTCCCCAAGGAGGAAACGACATGAACAGACTTGGAAAGCTGATGACGATGATGCACCCGGAGAAGACGGCGATGGTCGCCGCGGAGGAGGCGCTGCCGGGGCGCAGCGAGCGCGCCTTCGACGTGCCGAAGACGCACGCCGTGCTGGGCACGCCGCTGGAGCCGCCGTTCCCGGAGGGGATCGAGGTCGCCTACTTCGCGCTCGGCTGCTTCTGGGGTGCGGAGCGGCTGTTCTGGGAACTCGACGGCGTCTACACGACGGCGGTCGGCTACCAGAACGGGACCACGCCGAACCCGA
>Ga0207687_10000350_pt1 | contig 30682 bp, 32 predicted proteins | sample KBSM54metaG_FD_184399 | JGI IMG/M metagenome (GOLD analysis project Ga0207687, IMG submission 184399) | Miscanthus rhizosphere microbial communities from Kellogg Biological Station, Michigan, USA - KBS M5-4 metaG (SPAdes) (version 2) | ecosystem: Host-associated > Plants > Roots > Rhizosphere >...
GTCGGTGCCGAGCACGATGAACGGGTCCGAGCCGCCGAGCTCGAGCACGACCTTCTTCAGGTTGCGGCCGGCGATCTCGGCGACCGCGGCGCCGGCGCGCTCGGAGCCGGTGACCGAGACGCCGTGCACGCGCGGGTCGGCGATCACCCACTCGATCTGCTCGTTGGTCGCGTAGACGTTCTCGTAGGCGCCCTCGGGGAAGCCGGCGTCGTCGAACATCTGCTGCATCGCCGCGGCCGATTCGGGGCACTGCGGCGCGTGCTTGAGCAGGATCGTGTTGCCGATCACCAGGTTCGGCCCGGCGAAGCGGGCGACCTGGTAGTAGGGGAAGTTCCAAGGCATGATCCCGAGCAGGACGCCGTAGGGGCTGCGGCGGATCAACGCGGTGCCCTCGCCGCCGAGCAGCTCGATCGGCTCGTCGGCCATCAGGCTCTCGGCGTTGTCGGCGTAGAAGCCGTAGATCATCCCCGCGAATTCGACCTCCATCAGCGCCTGCTCGATCGGCTTGCCCATCTCGCGGACGATGATCTCGGCCAGCTCCTGCTGGCGCTCGGAGTGCAGTTCGCCGACCTTGCGCACCAAGGCGGCGCGGTCGGCAACGGTGGAGGAGCTGGACCAGGTCTTGGAAGCCTGGTCGGCCCGGTCGATCGCGGCGCGCAGCTCGTCGTCGGAGATCTCCGGGTACTCCTTGATCGTCTCGCCGGTGGCTGGATTGACTACCGCGTAGGTGCTCATCGGTCCTCCCTGTGGATGGCTCAGTTCAATGATCGTTCTAGGTCGAGCGCTTCCTCGACCGGTACGTACTCCATACCCACTCCCTCCGCCACCGCCGGGTGGGTGACCTTGCCGGCGGCGACGTTGACCCCGGGCCGCAGCCCCGGGTCCCGTCTTATCGCCTCGTCTACCCCGTGGTCGGCCAGCGCTATCGCGTAGGGCAGCGTCGCGTTGGTGAGCGCGTAGGTGGAGGTGATCGGGACCGCGCCCGGCATGTTGGCGACGCAGTAGTGGGTGATCCCGTCGACCTCGAAGGTCGGGTCGCGATGGGTGGTCGGCCGCGAGGTCTCGAAGCAGCCGCCCTGGTCGATCGCCACGTCGACCAAAACCGCGCCGGGCTTCATCAGCTTCAGCTGGTCCCGGCGCACGACATAAGGGGCCCGCGCCCCGTGGACCAGCACCGCGCCGATCACCAGGTCGGCTCGAGGCAGCATCTCTTCGACCGCGAGCCGGGTCGAGTACACGGTCGAGCAGCGCCCGCCGAAGGCGACTTCGAGCTCGCGCAGGCGGTCGATCGAGCGGTCGAAGACGAAGACGTCGGCTTCCATCCCGATCGCGATGAAGGCCGCGTTCATGCCGACGACGCCGCCGCCGATCACCATCACGTTGGCCGCCGCCACGCCCGGCACGCCGCCGAGCAGGATCCCGCGTCCGCCCATCGGTTTCTCCAGCATGAAGGCGCCGGCCTGGGTCGCGATCTTCCCCGCCACCTCGCTCATCGGCGCCAGCAGCGGCAGATGCCCGTGCGTGTCCTCGACGGTCTCATACGCGATCGCCGTCACCCCCGAGCCGCAGAGCCCGCGCGTCTGCTCGGGATCGGGCGCCAGGTGCAGGTAGGTGAAGAGGAGCTGGCCCGGGCGCAGCATCTCGATCTCCTCCGGCTGCAGCTCCTTGACGTGGAGGACCATCTCCGCCGCCTCGAAGACCGCGGCCGCGTCGGGGACGATCGTCGCCCCCTGCGCCTCGTAGTCGGAGTCGGCGATGGCGCTGCCCCCGCCCGCGCCCGCCTGCACCAGCACCTCGTGGCCGTGCTCGGTCAGTTCGCGCACCCCGGCGGGGGTGACCGCGACGCGGTACTCGTCGGACTTGATCTCGGTCGGTACTCCGATTTTCACGCGACCAGCTCCCTCGCTCGCAGGGCCAACCAGAACTCGATGCGGTCGTGGGCGCGCGAGAGGTCGCGGCCCGTCAGCTCTTCCACCTTGCGCATCCGGTAGCGCAGCGTGTGGCGGTGGCAGTAGACCTGGCGGGCGGCCCGCTCCCACTGGCCGTTCTGCTCGATGAAGGCCTCCAGCGAGCGCAGCAGCTCGCCGCCGTACTCCTCGTCGCCCTGCTCGATCGGGCCGAGGACGCTGTCGCAGTAGAGGTCGAGCGCGTCGTCGTCCTGGATCGAGAGCAGCAGCGTGAAGGCGCCGAGGTCGCGCCAGGAGGCGACGTCGGGGGCGGAGCCGTTGTCGAAGGCGGTCGCCTCCAGCGCGCAGCGCGCCTCGTGGAAGGAGTGCCGCAGGCGCTCCGGCACCGCCGGGCGGCTGGCGGCGGCGCGGATCGGACCGCCTTCGCGGGCGAGGACCCCGCGCGCCTTCGTCGCGACCTCGATCGGGTCGCGATCGGCGCAGTCGATCACCGCGCAGAGGAGCTCATGGCCACCGGTGCTGTGGGGGGCGACGACGGCAGAGCAGGCATCCGCCGCCAGCGCCGCCTCCAGCGTCGACGCCGCCCCGCCGGGATCGCCGAGCGAGAAGACGAGCACCGCCGCTTCCTCGCCGATGCCGAAGGGCTCCAGCCGGCGGCGCAGCTCGGTCGGGTCCATGCGCCCGCCGAGCGCAGCCGCCAGCACGTCCCCCGCCAGCCGCCTCTCGGTCTCCTGCGCGACTCGCCGCCGCATCAGCTCCAGCGCCACCACCGCGACCGCCTGCTGCAGGATCAGCCGCTCGAAATCGCCGAGGCCGCCCGAGTCGCGGACGATCACCACCCACGCCTGCGGCGGGCCGCCGCCGGGTGAGATGACGGGATGCGCCAGCGCCCGCCCCTGCACCGTCGGGTGCGAAGGGACGAAGGGGTGGCCGTCGCCGGCGTGGCTGAGCGCTTCTTTGCGGATCGCCTTGATCGCCTCGGCCGAGAGCTGGCGGCGGAAACCGCGCCCGGCGAGGCGCTCGCCGCGGGCGTCGAGGATCGCCACCGTCCCGCCCACCGCCGAGGCGACGGTGGCGGCGATTTCCTCCAGCCCGCGCTCCTCCAGCACCAGCCGCTCCAGCCGCCGCTGCACCGCGACCCCGCGCTGCAGCACCTCGTACTGCTCGTTGACGAGTTTGGCGAAGGCCTTCTCGGTGATCGCGATGAACGGCACCGAGTAGGGCACCTCGAAGAGCGGGAAGCCGCGCTTCTCGGCCTCGTCGACCAGCGCTTTCGGCAGCGACTTGTGGCTGAACCCGGTCCCCAGACCGAGGCCGGCCAGGTTGCGGTCGGCGAGGATGCGGACGAAAGCTCGTTGCTTGGCGGCGGTGTCGAGCGGGATGCCGGTGGTCAGCATCAGCTCGCCGCCGGAGAGCCACGGCGTCGGATCCTGCAGCTCGGAGATGTGGACCCAGCGGACCGGCGCCGCGGCGGCGTCGGTGCCAGCGGCCAGCTCGAGGCCGAGCTCGTCGAGCAGGCTCTGGACGGTGAGCATGATCAGCTCCTAACCGAGCGCCTCAGCGGACCATCTGGTCCCAGGCCTCCGAGAGCACCGAGTGGAGGACGTCGTGGATCTCTTCGAACTGCTCGGTGTCGGCGATCAGCGGCGGCGCCAGCTGCACGACCGGGTCGCCGCGGTCGTCGGCGCGGCAGATCAGGCCCCGCTTGTAGAGCTCGCTGGAGAGGAAGCCGCGCAGCAGCTTCTCGCTCTCCTCGTCGTCGAAGCTCTCCTTCGTCTCCTTGTCTTTGACCAGCTCGACCGCATGGAAGTAGCCGGCGCCGCGCACGTCGCCGACGATCGGCAGCTCGTGCAGCGACTCCAGCATCTGCCGGAACTCGCCCTCCTTGGCGAGCACGTGGCCGCAGAGGTCCTCGCGCTCGTAGACGTCGAGGTTGGCCATCGCGATCGCGGCGGCGATCGGGTGGCCGGCGAAGGTGAAGCCGTGGGCAAAGGAGGCGGTTCCCTCCATGAACGGCTCGGCGACCTTGTCGGAGACGATAACGCCGCCCATCGGGGCGTAGGCCGAGGTCAGCGCCTTGGCGACGGTGATCATGTCCGGCACGTAGTCGAAGCGTTCGCAGCCGAAGTAGTGGCCGAGGCGGCCCCAGGCGCAGATCACCTCGTCGGAGATCAGCAGCGCGTCGTGGCGGTCGCAGATCTCGCGGACCTGCTGGAAGTAGCCGTCCGGGGGGACGAAGCAACCGCCGGCGTTCTGGACCGGCTCGAGGATCACGGCGGCGACCGACTCCGGCCCCTCGAAGACGATCCGCTCCTCGATCGCGTCCGCCGCCCAGGTTTCCTCACGGTCCTTGGGCCAGCGGTAGAGGTTGGTGTTGGGAACGTGGCTGGTGCCCGGGGTGAGCGGCTCGAACTGGGTCCTCAGCTCGGTGATCCCGGTCGCCGAGAGCGCCCCCAGCGAGGTGCCGTGGTAGGCGACCTCACGGGCGATCAGCTTGTGCTTCTGGCCTTTGCCGTGAGCCCGGTGGTAGTTGCGGGCGAGCTTGATCGCCGACTCGACCGCCTCCGAGCCGCCGGAGGTGAAGAAGACGCGGTTGAGGTCGGCCGGCGCCAGCTTCGCGATCCGCGCCGCCAGCTCGATCGCCCGCGGATGGGCGTAGCTCCAGAGCGTGTAGAAGTCGAGCTCTTCGACCTGGCGCGCGGCGGCCTCGCCGTACTCGGTGCGGCCGTGGCCGGCGTTGCAGCAGAAGAGGCCGGAGAGGCCGTCGAGATAGCGGTTGCCGTGCTCGTCGTAGACGTAGCAGCCCTCGGCCCGGGTGATGATCGGAATCTCGTGATCGGGGCCGTAGGCACCCATCCTCGAGAAATGCATCCACAGGTGCTCGCGAGCCAGCTGCTGAAGATCGGTTCCTGCCGGCGCTTGCGACGCGGTGGCCATACGGCCCTCCTCTCCGATTACGACGTTATGGACAAAGCTAGACCCCGATCCCAACAATCGCAAGTGGTCTTTGGGTCAAGGACTGGCGAACCCCTTGTACATGAAGTACAAGTTATTCCTGTGCTTTTAGGACATTCGCCACTTGCGCATTGATCCACCGGGGCTTACCGTCGCGATTGGGTAACTAGGGCAAACGGGTACCCGAGACCACCGAGAGGGGGCTGATAAACCGGAATGGACGCCCACGGAGAGACCTCCAGCGTCGAGCTGCGGAGCGTGACCAAGCGCTTCGACCAGCTGGCGGCGGTCGACGACCTGAATCTGGAGCTGGCACGGGGAGAGTTCTTCACCCTGCTCGGGCCGAGCGGCTGCGGCAAGACGACGACGCTGCGGATGGTCGCCGGCTTCGAGCGGCCGACCGCGGGTGAAATCCGGATCGAGGGCGAGGACGTGGCGCATCTGCCGCCGCACAAGCGCCCCACCAACACGGTCTTCCAGAGCTATGCGCTCTTCCCCCACCTCAGCGTCGAGGACAACGTCGGCTTCGGGCTGAAGCGCAAGAAGGTCGACAAGGCGGAGATCCAGAAACGGGTCGCGGCCGAGCTGGAGCGGGTCGGCCTCGCCTCGGAGGGCAAGCGGCGGCCGTCGATGCTCTCGGGCGGGATGCAGCAGCGGGTCGCCCTCGCCCGGGCCCTGGTCAACCTGCCGAAGGTGCTCCTGCTCGATGAGCCGCTCGGGGCGCTGGACCTGAAACTGCGCAAGGAACTTCAGGTCGAGCTGAAGCGGATCCAGCGTGACGTCGGCATCACCTTCGTCTACGTCACCCACGACCAGGAGGAGGCGCTGACGATGAGCGACCGGATCGCGGTGATGAACCGCGGCCAGGTCGAGCAGGTGGCGGCGCCCGAGGAGGTCTACGACCGCCCGGCGACCACCTTCGTCGCCGGCTTCATCGGCGTCTCCAACCTGATGCCGGCGACGGTCACCAGCTCGCGCGAGGTGAAGCTCGACCAAGGGCAGACGATCCACACCCAGACCGACGGCTTCTCGCCGGGAGATCGCTGCCACGCAGTGGTGCGGCCGGAGAAGCTCCGGGTCGAGCTCGGCGAAAACGGCGACGGCAGCGCGGGCCAGCCGCGGGTCGAGGGCGTCGTCGCCAGCTCGCTCTACCTCGGCACCTCGACCCAGATCGCGGTCGACCTCGGCGAGGGCGTGCGGATGACCGTCCTCGTCCCCAACGCCGACGAGGACGAGCGCCAGCGCCTGCCCGGCGGCGGCGCCCGCGTCAGCCTCAGCTGGGAGCCCGAGAACATGCATCTTGTCCGCGAGTCGCCGAATGGTGCGGCCGCCCCAACCGACGGTGCCGCCGGCGCCGCCGACCAGTCGCAACTAGAAACGACGCACGGAGGTTGAACCTGATGGTGAGCAGCAAGAAGGAACCGCGCAGGATCTCCGCCCTGGTTGCCGTCCTGGTTGCCGCGGCGGCGCTGGCCCTCGGGCTCGCCGCCTGCGGCGGTGGGAGCAGTGGCATCGAAGGCGGCGGCGAAACGGAAGCAGCGGAAAAGGTCAAACTCGAAGGGAAGCCCTCGGGTGAGCTGACGATCTCCAACTGGCCGCTCTACATCGACAAAAAGACCGTCCCCGACTTCGAAAAAGCGAGCGGGGTCTCGGTCAAATACATCGAGGACATCAACTCCAACGAAGAATTCTTCAACAAGATGCAGCCGCTGCTGGGCCAGGGCGAATCGGGCGGCCGCAGCATCTTCGTCCTCGCCGACTACATGGTGACGAAAATGCACAAGCTCGGCTACCTCCAGGAATTCGACAAGGCCGGCCTGCCGGAAGTCGAAAAGAACCTGGTCGCGAGCCTCCAGCATCCGGCGTTCGACCCCAACCGCGACTACACGGCGCCGTGGCAGAGCGGGATGACCGGGGTCATCGTCAACAAGGAAACGGCGCCGAACGTGAAGTCGGTTTGCGACCTGTTCGAATCGCAGTACAAGGGCAAGGTCGACTTCCTCAACGAAGTCCGCGAAACCGTGCCGCTGGTGATGAAGTGCGAAGGGGTCGACCCCAACGAAGCCACCGAAGCGGATTGGATGAAGGCGATCGAAAAAATCAAGGGCGCCGCCGAATCGGGCCAGATCCGCCGCTTCACCGGCAACGACTACGCGCGTGACCTGACCAGCGGCGACGCCGTCGCCGTGATCGGCTGGTCGGGCGACGCGGTGCAGCTGCAGGAAGACAACCCGGACCTCGAATGGCGGATGCCGACCGAGGGCTGCATGCTCTGGTCGGAAGACATGGTGATCCCGATCGGGGCGCCGAACCCGACCGCGGCCGAGGCCTTCATGAACTACGTCTACGAACCCGAAGTCCAGGCCAACATCGCCGAATACGTCAACTACGTGACGCCGGTCGAAGGCGTGAAAGAAGTCCTCGCCAAGCGCGATCCGGAACTGGCGAAGAACCAGCTGATCTTCCCCAGCGCCTCCTTCACCAAGAACTGCTCGGCGACGCCGGTGTTCAAAAGCGAAGAGGAAGAACAGAAGGTGATCAAAGCCTTCGACTCGGTGTTGAACGGCTGACCCGATGGGAGAGGCAGCAGACAGCGGCGGAGGGAGTGAGGGCCGATGAGCTCCCTCCGCCGACGCCTCTCCCCCTACTTCCTGCTCGGCCCGGGGACGATCTGGCTCGTCGTCTTCTTCGTCGTCCCGCTCTACTTCATGGCGAAACTCTCGCTCGAGTCGGGGACCGTCGGCAGCCTCGAATTCGACTGGAACTGGTCGAACTACAGCGAAGCCCTCTCGGAATACGACACGCAGTTCGTGCGCTCATTCGTCTACGCCGGGGCGGCGACGCTGCTGGCGCTGGTGATCGCCTACCCGCTGGCCTACGCGATCGCCTTCAAGGCGGGCCGCTGGCGCAACGTGATGCTGTTCGCGGTGGTCGCGCCGTTCTTCACCACCTACCTGATCCGGACGATCGCCTGGGAGACGATCCTCTCCGACGAAAGCCCGGTGACCGAATTCCTCCACGCGGTCGGGCTGGCGCCGAGCGGCCACATCCTCGCCACCAGCTGGGCGGTGATCGCGGGGCTCACCTACAACTTCCTGCCGTTCATGATCCTGCCGATCTACGCCAGCCTCGAGCGGATCGACGTGCGGCTGATCGAGGCGGGGAAAGACCTCTACGCATCGGCGACCCAGACCTTCCTGCGGGTGACGCTGCCGCTCTCGGCGCCGGGGGTGGTGGCGGGCACGCTGCTCACCTTCATCCCCGCCGCCGGCGACTACGTCAACGCCCAGTTCCTCGGCGGCGCCGGCAACCGGATGATCGGCAACGTGATCCAGTCGCTCTACCTGAGCCAGGCCGACTACCCCTCGGCGGCGGCGCTCTCCTTCGTGCTGATGGCGCTGATCATGATCGCCGTCGTCGTCTACATCCGCTTCGCCGGCTCGGAGGCGCTGATGGGTGAGGACACGGTCTGATGGAGGGTCGGGGCGCGCAGGCCTGGCGCTGGCTGCGCGAGCACGCGGTCAACATCGTCGCCGCGCTGGTGGTCGTCTACCTGCTGCTGCCGATCGCGGTCATCCTGCTCTTCTCCTTCAACGATCCGTCCGGCCGCTACAACTACACCTGGGTCGGCTTCACGTTCGAACACTGGGCCCACGCCTTCAGCCGCCCCGAACTCAACGAAGCCCTCGTGACCAGCCTCAAACTGGCGCTGCTGGCGACGGTGATCTCGACGATCGTCGGGACGATGATGGCGCTGGCGCTGGTCCGCCATCAGTTCTTCGGCCGGCGGCCGGCGAACTTCCTGATCGTGATCCCGATGGCGACCCCCGAGGTGGTGATGGGGGCGGCCCTGCTCTCCTTCTTCCTCCTCATCGGCACCTTCTCGCTCGGCTTCGAAACGCTGCTGATCGCCCACGTGATGTTCTGCATCAGCTTCGTCGTCGTCGTCGTGCGCTCGAGGCTGATCGGCTTCGACCGCAGCCTCGAGGAGGCGGCAAGAGACCTCGGCGCCAGCTCCTTCCAGACCTTCCGCCTGGTCACCCTCCCCTTGATCATGCCCGGCATCTTCGGCGCGGCGATGCTCGCCTTCGCCCTCTCCATAGACGACTTCGTCATCTCCAACTTCAACTCCGGCACCACCGTCACCTTCCCTCTCTACATCTTCGGCGCCGCCCAACGCGGCATCCCCGTCGAAGTCAACGTGATCGCGATGATCCTCTTCTTCTTCACCGTCGCCGCCATGGGCTTCGCCACCTGGCAACAGCGCCGGGCGGAAAAGATGGCCTCGGTCCGGCCGGAACAAGAGACGGGGATCGGGGTCCCGGTCGGCGCGCCTGCTGTGACTTAGACGAGCTATCCGCTATTAAGAGCTGCGTTACCAGGGACTGTCTGCTCTCTATAGTTATTAAAAAAATTGCCGTGTTGTTAAAATAAGTCCGGTATGTCCGACGCAGACTTAAAAGACCGAGCAGGAAGCTTCGTCCGTCAAGGCGAGGGCTATGCCGCGTTCATTCCAAAGCCCCTGCCGCCCAGTCCTCCGTTGCAACTCGATTCGACTCTTCTGAGTCTGCTCGAGGAGGCGGTCAGAGAGCTAGGCAGGCTGGATGGGATAGGCAAGGTCATCCCGGACCCGGATTTCTTCGTCTCGATGTACGTGCGGCGAGAGGCAGTCCTGAGCTCCCAGATCGAGGGAACCCAAAGCACGCTTGAGGATCTCTTGGAACTTGAATTGGAGAGTGACCATAGGAACCGACTCTCCGATGCGTTCGAAATCGCCAACTACGTCAATGCCATGAACTTCGGTCTAGGACGCATCGAGACGCTGCCGCTTTCCCTTCGCCTGATTAGAGAAATCCACAAGGAGCTGCTCCGGGACGGCAGAGGCTCAATGGCGACTCCGGGCGAGTTTCGACGGACCCAGAACTGGATCGGCCCAGAAGGAGCTCCGCTCAACAGGGCAACTTTCGTTCCCCCTCCGGCAATCGACATGAACAAGGCTCTTCACGATTTCGAGAGTTATCTCCATGCAGACGGCAGCTACCCGACACTGATCGAAGTCGGCTTGGCACATGCTCAGTTCGAGACGATCCATCCCTTCCTCGACGGCAACGGTCGGGTGGGGAGGCTTCTCAACACTTTCCTACTGGTCCATCGAGGGATCCTGCGGAAGCCGCTCCTTTATCTCAGCTACTACTTCAAGCTGCACCGCACGGAGTACTACGACCGACTGATGGCCGTCCGTCGCGCGGGGGACTGGGAGGGCTGGACCCGGTTCTTCCTGAGCGGCGTAGTCCAAACCGCCCAGGAAGCGACCGAAACGGCCGAGCAGCTCTTTGAGCTTCGCGAAGCGCATCGATCCTTGATCTTGGAGAAGAACCTTGGTCAGAACGGACTCCTGCTCCTTTCCAGCCTCTTCCAACGACCGCTGGTCAATATCAATGTCGCTGCCGCTGTTCTTGGATCTACCTTTCCCACGGCCAGTCGCTTGGTGTCTTCGTTCGAGGAGCTTGGGCTTCTGAGGGAGATAACTGGCCAAAAGCGTTCGCGGATATTCCGTTACGAGCCCTACCTCGTCCTGTTCGACGATCAGCGGCCGATGTGAAAGCCGATTAGCTCGGGAACCTTGGCGATGGCTGAGGAGATGACACCGGGCTGACGACCTGCCATCTCGGCTTCCTCTTTCTTCTCGATCGCGTAGCGGATCGATTCGCCGCCGATCCAGTGGAAGGGCTCGGGGGGGACGCGGGGGGTGCGGGCGTTGACGAAGGCCAGGCGGGTGTGGTCGTCTTGGTGGTCTAGGGCTAGGGAGGCGAGGGTGCGGCCGACCATGTTCGAGGGGCCGACGCCGTTGCCGGTGTAGCCGGCGGCGGCGAAGGCGCGGCGGTGAGGTAGGGATTGGACGGTGGGGAGGTGGGTCGGGGAGGCGTCGATCGGGCCGCCCCAGGCGTGGGTGAGACGGCGGCCGCGGAGGGCCGGAAAGTACTGGTGGAGGTGGTCTGCGGCGGCGGCGATCACCGAGGCGTCGAGCTCGGCGCGGCCGTGGGTACGGGCACCCATCGCGATTCGGCCGCCGCCCCAGCCGAAGGCGATCCGGCCGTCGCGGGTGGTGCGGAAGTAGTGCAGGAGAGCGCGCGCGTCGGTGATGCAGTCGCCGTTCGTCCAACCGATCTCCTCGAGCACGTCGGGTACCGGCTCGGTGAGGACGATGTGGGAGGAGGCGACGGTTAGCCGGCCGCGCAGCGGGCCGTGGCGGCCCTTGGCGGCGCTGCCGATCGCCAGCACTCCGCTCCGCGCGCGGAGCGAGCCGGTCGCGGTACGCGCCTCGACCCCGGCGCCCGTCTCGCGGAACGAGCGCACCGGCGAGGACTCGAAGATCTCGACTCCCGCCTCGATCAACTTCTCGCGCAGGCCCAGCGCCAGCCGCGCCGGCTGCACCGTCGCCGAGGTCGGCGAGACGGCGCCGGCGCGGAAGGCGGGTGATTGGCAGCGCTCCGCCACTTCGGCCTCGCTCAGCGGCTGCAGCATCTCCGGCACCCCCAGTTCGCGGCAGGCATCGACCGCCCGCTGCCAGGAGCCGTCGTGCGGGAGCGCGGTCGAGACCTGCACGTAACCCGCCGGCCGGAACCAGGCGTCCACCCCCTGCTCCTCGCAGAAGCGCTCGATCCGCTCCACCGCCTCCTGCGCCGCGCGCGCCGTCACCAGCGCCCCCTCCGCCCCCCAGCGATCGCGCATCGAGGCGAGCGAGAGCCACATCGCGTTGCAGAAGCCGCCGTTGCGGCCGCTCGGCCCGTGGCCGCAGACGGGTTCGGACTCGAGCAGGGCGACCCGCGCCTCCGGCTCCAGCTGCCGCGCGTACCAAGCGGTCCACATCCCCGTGTAGCCACCGCCGACGACGAGGACGTCGGCCTCGCGCTCGCCGGCCAGCGGCGGCCGCGGCTCGACCTCCCCCGCCTCCTCGATCCAGTAGCCAAGACGCGTATGGCGCATTACGGGATTCTCCAGCACGCCGCCCGTCGGGTTCGTCCAAAGATCCGCTGCAAAGTTGTCCAAGGCCGGTCAGGCGGACCCGTAGACTCGGCTCGATGTCCGATCCCGGTCAGGACTCGACTCCATACGTCGACGCCCTGCTCGCCTATGCGGAGCTCGAGACGGGCCGCTTCCAGGTCCCCGGCCACAAGGGCGGGCTCGGCGCCGACCCGAAGATGACCGAGCTGGTCGGCGAAACCGGCCTGATCAACGACATCCCCTCGGTCACCGAGGGGATCGACATCGGCCCCGAACCGACGCCCTTCCAGCAGGCGCAGCAGCTGGCCGCCGAGGCCTGGGGGGCGGCGCGCTCCTGGTTCCTGACCAACGGCGCCTCGCAGGCCAACCACGCCGCCTGCATGGCGCTCGCCCACCTCGGCAACCGGGTCGTGGTCCAGCGCAACGTCCACTCGTCGGTGATCGACGGGCTGGTCCTGAGCGGGATGCGGCCGACCTTCGTCGCGCCCCAGCTCGATCCCGAGCTGGGGATCGCCCACGGACTGACGCCCGACTCGCTGGCGGCGGCGCTGGACGAAACCCCCGAGGCGGTGGCGGCGATGGTCGTCTCGCCGACCTACTTCGGTGCCTGCGCCGACGTCGCCGCCCTGGCGGAGGTGGCGCACTCCCGCGGCGTGCCGTTGGTCGCCGACGAGGCCTGGGGCGCGCACCTCCACTTCCACCCCGACCTGCCGACCGACGCCCTCGCCTCCGGCGCCGACCTCGTCACCTCCTCGACCCACAAGATCGTCGGGGCCTTGACCCAGGCGGCGATGCTGCACCTCGGCCGCGGCGGGCGGATCGACGGCGCGATCGTCGACCGCTGCGTCAGCCTGGTAGAGACGACCAGCCCCAGCGGCCTCCTCGCCGGCTCGCTCGACGCCCAGCGCCGGCAGATCTACGTCCACGGCGAGGACCTTCTGGGCCGGGCACTGACGGCGATCGCCGAGACGCGCGAGCGGATCCGCGAGATCCCCGGCCTCGACGTGCTCGACGAGCGGCTTGTCGGCCAACCCGGCGTCGCCGGCTGGGACCCGCTGCGGCTGGGGATCGACGTGCGCGGGACCGGCTCCAGCGCCCAGCGACTCTGGAAAGCCGCCTTCCACGTCGCCAACCTCGACCTCGAGCTCTACTCGGGCAACGTCGTCGTCGCCATCTTCGGCGTCGGCGAGAACGCCGAGCTGGCGGGCGAGCGGCTGGTCGAGGGCCTGCGCGTGGCGGTTGCCGAGCTGGAGGAAACGCCGGGGGAGCCGGACGAGAAGCTGGCGCCGGCGCCGCCCTGGGGGGAGCTGGTCCTGACCCCGCGCGAAGCCTTCCTCGGGCTGCAGGAAGTGGTGCCCTTCGACGCCGCCGCCGGCCGCATCGCAGCCGAGGGCCTGGCCGCCTACCCGCCCGGCATCCCCAACGTCCTCCCCGGCGAGCGCCTGACCCCGGAGACCCTCGACTTCATTCGAGAAAGCCTCGCCCACGGCGGCTATGTCCGCGGCGGCTCGGACCGAGAGCTGAAGACCCTTCGAGTTACGCGCTGAGGCTTCCCCACCGCGACGGAGGAGCCGGGGGAGGGTCGCCGGACACTTCCCGCTTTTGTCCGCCGACCCTCACCCGACTCCTCCTCTACGCTGCGAGCTATGGCCAGCTTCGACGCCATCGCGGACCTACCGCTCGAGATTGACAGCTGCGAGTTCGAAGGGCTGGGCATCGACTGGGGGGAGATGGAACGGTTGACGACGATCATCAAGTTGCGCGGGGGCGGCCACGAGGGTGTCGGCGAAGACGTCGTCTACGACGCGATCGACCACATCGGCCAGCAGGACCACGGGCCGCCGGAGGGTCTCGCGGGCAAGTTCACCTTCGCCGAGTTCAGCGATCGACTTGACGGGATCGACCTCTTCCCGGCCGGCGAGCCGGTGCGCGCAGAGGTCTCGCGCGATTACCGTCGCTGGGCCTTTGAGTCGGCGGCACTCGACTTGGCGCTGCGCCAAGCCGGTACCAACCTCGCCGCCGCGCTCGGGCGCGAGCCGCGACCGGTGAACTTCGTCAACTCGATGCGGCTGGCCGGTTGGCAGGAGGGCGAAGGCTCCTCGATCGAGCCGCTGCTGGCGCGCCTCGCCGTCTACCCGACGCTGCGCTTCAAGCTCGATCCGGCGAACGACTGGGACGACGAGCTGATCTCGGCCCTGGCCGCGACCGGCGCGGTCGACTCGCTCGACCTCAAGGGCTTCTACAAAGGCACCCCGGTCGACGTCGAGACCGACCCCGAGCTCTACGCGAAGCTGATCGAGACCTTCCCCGACGCCTGGCTCGAGGACCCCGACGTGACCGAGGAGACGAAACCGCTGCTCGACCCGGTCCACGAGCGGGTCACCTGGGACGCGCCGATCCACTCGATCGCCGACATCGAGGCGATGCCGTGGTCGCCGCCGAAGACGGTCAACGTCAAGCCTTCCCGCTTCGGCCCGATCCGCAACCTCTTCGCCGCCTACGACTACTGCGAGGAGCGCGGGATCGGCGCCTACGGCGGCGGCCAGTCCGAGCTCGGTCAGGGCCGCGGCCAGATCCAGTACCTGGCCTCGATCTTCCATCCCGAGACGCCGAACGACGTCGCCCCGAGCGGCTACAACGAGCCGGAGAAGGCGACCAAGCCGGGGCTGCCGACGAGCCCGCTGGAGCCGGCGATCGAGGAGATCGGCTTCCGCTGGAAGCTGTAAGGGCGGCCGAACGGCTGCTTCGGCCAACCGAATTTTCGCTTTCGGCTACGTTGCCTGTCCCGCCCGCGACAAGGAGCCGAGATGCCTGACAAGTCTTTCGCCGACGCCCTCAACGAGCAGATCTCGAACGAGTTCGCCGCCCACCAGCAGTACGTTGCCGCGGCCGTCTACTACGACGCCGAGACCCTTCCCCGCCTCGCCGCCTTCTTCTACCGGCAGGCTCTGGAGGAGCGCGAGCACGCGATGATGATGATCCGTTACCTGCTCGACGTCGGCGAGGAGGTGCGCATTCCGGACATCAAGGCCCAGCAGACGAGCTTCGACGACGGCGCCGCGCCGGTCCGCGTGGCACTGAAGCAGGAGCAGCGGGTCAGCGACGAGATCTTCGGCCTCTTCGAGCTCGCCCGCGAGCTGAAGGACTACCGCGCCGAGCAGTTCCTGCAGTGGTTCGTCAAGGAGCAGGTCGAGGAGGTCTCGCTGATGAGCGATCTGCTCAACGTCGTCGAGCGCTCCCGCGACAACCTGCTCCTGGCCGAGGACTACATCGCTCGCGAGAAACTCGGTGAAGAGGGCAGCGACCCGACCGCGCCACCTGTGGCAGGGGAGTAGCGCCTGGCGTTAGCCCCAGATGCTGTTGGCGAGCAGGCTTCCAGCGAGACCGACAACCGTTACGAGAATCAGGTAGTAGAGCCGGTCGAACCGTTGACCGAGGTGGCGCAGGTCCGTCCTGAGTTCGCTCATTTCCTCGCGCGTAGCGAAACGTTCCTTGTCGAAGCGTTCGTCTACCTTCGCAAAGCCCTCTTTCATCTCACCTTCCAGACGGATGAAGTGCTCGTCCACCTGTTCGAAGCGCTTGTCGACTTGCGCGAAGCCGTCCTTCACCCGGCTGTTCAGTTCGTCGAGCCTGTCGTCGTTCCATTCGGTCATCGGACTCTCCATCTCCAGTGCCTCCATGATGACATAACTGTAGACAGAAAGTTGCGACGTGTTGCGCGCAGAACGTAAATTTTCAGCGGCGGGAACGTGGCAAATCTGTGACTTCAGCCGAGCCAGCCGGCGCGCTTGCGCATCCCCGTGATCCGGCGGAACTCGGCGATGTCCTCGCGCAGGGCAGCGGGGGCGGGAGCCGGGAGGAAGCGGACCGGGAGGGGCGACTCGAGCACCTCGCCTTCGCGAGAGCTGACCCGGTAGGCGCGGGCCCCGCGGCGGGCGGTCAACGAGGAGGGGCTGCCTTCCCCCTCCCATAGAAGACCCGCGTAATCGTCGAGGCCGTAACCGCTCGGCATCCCGTCGGCGACAGCGTCGAGGTAAGCGGCGCGGCGCTCGGGTTCGTTGTTGTAGTGGACGCAGAGGCTGCCGGAGAGGAGGCCGAGGCCAGCGGCGGCGAGGGGCTTGCCGGAGGACTTGGTGATTCCCGCTTCGAACCAGCACATCGCACCGGCGCTCTGGCCGGCGAGGACGATTCCCTGGCGCCAGGCAAGGCTGAGGATCGAGGCGATGTCGTGCGCCTCCCAGACCGCCAGCAGGTTGAGCAGGCTGCCGCCGCCGACGTAGATCAGGTCCTGGCTCAGGAGGTGGTCGCGCAGCGCCAGCGGCCGCCGTCCCAGCCGGAACAGCGAGACGTCGGAGGGCTCGCAGGGGCGCTCGCCGAAGGCGGCGTAGAAGCTCGAGATCTGCTCCGAGGTGTCGCCGCTAGCGGTCGGGAGGATGCAGATCCGCGGTCGCGGGCCGCCGCGCTCACCGGCCAGCCGCAGCAGCAGCTCGCAGACCGCCCGGTCGGGCGGCCGCGAGCTGAACTCGTGGCCGCCGAGGGCGAGGATGCGGCGGACCGGCGTCGCCGCCTCGGGAAGGCGCCCATTGCCGCTCATCCGGCGGCCGGGGCGGGCGCGGTCGAGAGCGCCTCCGGCAGGGGTGCGGCCGGCGTCGCCTCACGGTCGCCGAGGTAGGTGGTGGCGATCTGCATCTCCACCACCCGCCGCCCCGCCACGTCGAGGCGGTAGCCGCGCGCCTGCGGGCGCGAAGCCACGACCCGGCTCAGCTCCTCGCCGACGAAGTGCAGGGCCGCCCCGTCCTCCGCCGCATAGCCGCCGCACATCCCTTCGCGCAGAAAGTGGTGGTAGGCATCGCGCCGCTTGCCGCCCCGCTCGTAGTGGACGCAGTTGCTGAACGGCAGCAGCCCCATCCCCCGCAGCCGCTTCGGCTCGCCGTGGAAACCGGTCACCGCCTCGGCGAACCAGCAGAGCGAGCCGGCGGAGAGGCCGCAGAGGATGACTCCCGATTCCCAGGCCTCGCGCAGGATCGAGTCGATCCCGTGCGCCCGCCAGACTCCCAGCAGGCTGACGACGCTGCCGCCGCCGACGTAGATCAGATCCTGGGAGAGGAGGTGGCGGCGCAGGTCGCTCGGCCCCTGCTCGCGGCGGAAGAGGGAGATGTGGCTCGGCTCGCAGCGGTGGGCGGAGAAGGCGCGGTAGAAGCGGACGATGTAGTGGTCGGCGTCGCCGCTGGCCGAGGGGAGGAAGCAGACGCGCGGCCGCTCGGCCTTCGCCAACCCAAGCACGTAGTCGTCGAGCAGCGGGTTGCCCGACTCCATCGAGAAGCCGCCGCCGCCGAAGGCGACGATCTGGCGCGGTGCGGTCTCCATGAAGAGATGTTCGTCACCGCGGCCGCCACTGTCCTTGTACAGCGGTCCGAAGTTCAGGTGGGGATGGTCGCCCCCGCGTACAGCATGCGCAATTTGGTCCGCACCCGGTGCAGGCGCACCTTGACGGTCCCTTCCGGGATTTCGAGGCGGCGGGCGATCACCGGGTGCGTCAAGTCTTCCTCGTAGCGCATCGACAGCAGCTGCCGCTCGCGTTCGCTCAGATGCTCGAGCGCCGCGTGCAGGTCGGCGAGCTCGACGGCGGCCAGCACATGCTCGTCCTCGGCCCCCTCCTGGAGCTCGATTGTCGCTGTCGGATCGGGCCGCACCCGCGCGTGCTGGCGGAAGGCCTCGTTGCGGACGATCGCCGCCAGCCACTGGTTGCGGCGCTCGGAATCGCGCAGGGTCGAGCGCCGACGCCAGGCCCGGAGAAGGGCATCCTGAGCTATGTCTTCGGCTTCGCTCGGATTGCTCGCGTAGCGATAGGCCATTCGAAGACAGACCCTTTGTGCCTCTCCCCACTCCCAGCCGTCGTCGTTCCCGCGACGATGGTCATCCGGAGTGTCGATTCAACGAACCTACACCGAAATAGCCAGCTCCACCGCTGAAATTGTTCCGATCTTGCGCGTACGCCGACGGCCTCTATCCAGAATCTTCAAAAGCGGCGGGTTGGGGAGCCGGGAGAGGGGTCCGGCGGACAAAAGCGGGGAGTGTCCGGCGGACCCCTCTCCCGGCTCCAGAACAGTCAGTTTGGGCTCAGGCGGGCGAAGTAGCCGAGGCGGGGGCCGGAAAGCTCGGCCAGCTCAAATCCAGCTTCCGCGCCCAGTTTTTCCAGGCTCTTGCGGGAGGTGAAGTGGGGGTCGCCGAAGAGCTCGCCGACTATGAGGCGGCCGGTTGGTTTGAGGACGCGGTGGATCTCGCTTAGGGCGGCCTCTCGGTCCGGGATCTCGCCGAGAACGGCGGTGAGGACGACGGCGTCGATCGAGGCGTCTTCGTAGGGGAGGTTGGTGGCATCGCCTTGGGTCGGCACCAGGTTGTTGAGATTGCGCTCGGCGGCGGCTCTCATCACGTGGTCGAGGAACTCCTGCTGCAGGTCGAAGAGCTCCAGGGCCCCGCCCGGCGTTACCCATTCCGCCAGCTCGCAGCTGTAGTAGCCGGTGCCGACGCCGACCTCCAGCAGCCGCTCACCTGGTTGCGGTCGCAGCACCTCGCGCAATCGGTCTCGGGTGATGAAGGGGTGCGGCGCTTCGACCCAGAAGCGCTGGCCGTAGGGACAGGCCGAGGGGTTCTTCCGCCACCAGAGCGCAGCGGCCAGCGTCGCGGCAGCCGCCGCGCCAAGTAGGTGCCGCGGTCGCATCTGCCTAACCGCCGAAGCCGACCCGGTGCTCGCCGGACTCGACCCGGACGAACGAGACCTTGCCGAGGTAGAGGGCGATCGTCCCCTCCTCGGTCGGCAGGTCGTACCAGCCGCCCTGCTCGAGCCGGGACCGCAGGTCCTTCAGGTCCTCGTCGGAGAGGCGGGTGGAGATCACCTGCCCGCCCTCGAAGCCGATCTCGACTCGCTGCACGTCTGCCATCAGTGACCTCCTGCGGGTTCGACGATCTCGGTCAGGACCCCGCCGGTCGAGCGGGGATGAAGGAAGGCGACGCGGCTCCCGCGGATGCCCACCCGGGGCTCGGAATCGATCAGCCGCAGGCCGGCGGCGGCGATCTTCTCCAGGGCGGCGTCGATGTCCTCGACGGCGTAGGCGACGTGGTGCAAGCCGGCGCCGTTCTTGGCCATGTACTTGCCGACGGGCGTATCGGGGCCGAGCGGCGCCAGCAGCTCGACGTGGCCGTCGCCGACGTCCAGCAGTACCGCCTCGACGCCCTGCGACTCGACCGTCTCGCGGTGGGCCAGCTCCATTCCGAAGCTGTCCTGATAGAGGGCGATGGCGGCGTCGACGTCCTCGACGGCGACTCCGATGTGGTCGATGCGGCCGAACACGAGCGGGAGTCTATGCGGGCGGCGGCGGAGCAGTAGAGACGGCGCCGCCGGCGCCATCGCCCCCCTCGTCGCCTTTCTCGACCCGGAGGATCTCTGCAAGCGCCGCGACTGCGACCTCGAGCTGCTCGGGCGTCGGCTCTTTGGTCGCCCAGTGGCGCTGGATCTCGCGGCCGGGGGTGTGGAAGGCCTCGGCGAGGGGATCGCCGTGGTGGCGGTCGCTCCAGGCGAACATCTCGACCGCGACCGAGGCACCGCCGAGGCCGACGCCGGCGCGGGCGGCGGGGCTCGGGTTCTCGACCAGGCGCTCGAGCAGCACGGTGCCGCCGGCGGAGAGCAGCATCATCGGCACGATCAGGTTGGAGCCGCAGCGGTCGTGCTCTTTCGGCACCGAGGCGACGTCGTCGACCCCGCGCTCGTAAGCGGCGATCGTCTTGTGCTCGGCACCGTGGTAGGCGGCGAGGTCGCGGTCGGCCAGCGCCACCAGCGCCGGCGCCGCCCCGATCACCTGGATCAGCCCCTCGCGCAGCGCGCTCGCCGGCGCCCGCTTGCGCAGCACCGAGGTGATGCCGAGGGTCAGCGCCACCGCCGCCAGCACCCGCCCGTCCTCGAACGGCATCCGCGCGGACGGCAGGCGCCGCCGCGCCAACGGCAGCACCAGCATCGCCTCGGCGAGTTTGATCGGCCCGCGCAGTCCCGGCACCTTCGCCACCAGGCCGGGAGCCAGCTCGGGCTTGCGCTCGGAGGCGACTTCGATCCCTCCTTCGCGGTCACGCACCGCAGCGGCCCAGTGGGTCGGGCCGTGGATCAGCAGGCCGTTGCGGAGGGCCATGCCGCCGAGGCGAAGTCGTTCGGGCTGGTTCTCAGGCACGGCTCCACGATAGGCGATCGGGCTCTCGCCCTCGGGGGAACGAAGAAGGGCGCCGAGCCCAGTCAACTCGACGCCCTCGTTCCCCCTGTTTCACAGGCCCGGTAGGAGGCCCCCAGTCCAGGCCTCTCTACCGGGTGTCGGCTCTCCCTGGCTTTAGCTTGGGATGCCGAATTCGAAAACCCCAAGCGGACCCAGAAGTTTCGCTTCGTTTTACACGCTGTCTAATTTTTTTCTTAATGCCGCCAGACGGCGACCGAGCTCCTCCTCGAAGCCCCTGCCGGTCGGCTTGTAGAAGCGGCTGCCGCGCAGAGCCTCGGGCAGAAGCGGCTGATCGCTGACCGCCCCCGGCTCGTCGTGGGCATAGCGGTAGCCCTCGCCGCGGCCGAGCTTCTCGGCGCCCGGATAGTGGGCGTCGCGCAGGTAGTCGGGCGGGGTCTGGGCGCCGTTGGCGCGGACCTCGGCGCGGGCGGCGGAGAGCGCTTTGTAAGAAGCGTTGGACTTCGGGGCCAACGAAAGGTAAACGGCGGCCTGGGCGAGGTTGAGGGCGCACTCGGGCAGCCCGACCCGGTCCACGGCTCGGGCCGCGGCGTCGGCGACGAGCAGCGCCTGCGGGTCGGCGTTGCCGACGTCCTCGGAGGCGAGGATGACCATGCGGCGGGCGATGAAGCGCGGGTCCTCGCCGCCCTCCAGCATCACCGCCAGGTAGTAGAGCGAGGCGTCGACGTCGGAGCCTCGGGTCGCCTTGATCCAGGCGGAGACGAAGTCGTAGTGGCGGTCGCCCTGGCGGTCGTAGTCGATCGCCTTGCGCTGCAGCGCGTCTTCGACCGCGGCGACGTCGACCTCGCCGTCAGCGCGCTCGACCGCCCGCTCCAGGGCCGAGAGGGCGACGCGGGCGTCGCCGCCGCTGCGCGTAGCCAGCATCGCCAGCGCCTCCTCGGTGACCGCCGGCGGTTCGGCGATCCCCCGCTCGGGGTCGGCGAGCGCCCGCCGCAGCAGCTCTTCCACCTGCCCCGGCTCCAACCGATGAAGCTCGTAAACCTGCGCGCGCGAAAGAAGAGCGGAGTTGACCTCGAAGTAGGGGTTCTCGGTGGTCGCGCCGATCAGCGTCAGCGTCCCGTCCTCGACCGCAGGCAGCAGCGCGTCCTGCTGGGCCTTGTTGAAGCGGTGGATCTCGTCGAGGAAGAGGATCGTCGGCCGCCCGTTCGCGCGCCGCCGCTCCCGCGCTCGCTCGATCACCCCCCGGATCTCGGCTTTGCCCGCGTTGACCGCCGACTCCTCCTCGAAGGCCCCCTGCGCCCCCGTCGCCGCGATCCGCGCCAGCGTCGTCTTCCCCGCCCCCGGCGGCCCGTAGAGGATCGCGCTGTGCGGTCTGCCGCTCTCGATCGCACTCCGCAGCGCCGACCCCAGCACATGCTCCTGCCCGATCACCTCGTCAAGCGAGCGCGGCCGCATGCGGACCGCAAGGGGAGCGCCAGCTTGTACAGCCTCCGATCTAGAGCTCCCGCCCTCGCCCGTATCGAATAGTTGGTCAGCCACGCGACGATCGCTAGGCAGCGATCGGCTTCCCGGAGGCATCCCGCGTCTCCAGCCGGGCGCCGCCACTGGGGTCGGGATCGATCAACAGCTCGCTTCCATCGGGATAGATCAGCACGACGGGATCTCCACGCAACAGGGTTCTAGTTGCCATCCGATCGTGTTCGGGATTCTCGATTTCGATGAAATGAGTGCGATTCGGATACCGGTCGAACCGATCCGGATCTTGTCCCCAGGCGATCATCTTCTGGGTGGTGAGACGCCGTGCGGCTTTCTCTTTCATGACTGTTGCCATTGTCTCACGATCTCTTTCGCTCTTTCTCGGGCTTCGTCGTGCGCTGCGGCCATCGCTTCGTTTACTGAAGCGAAGTCGCGGATCACTGGCTCTTGCTTTCCCTCCCGCCGCGTGTATTCATGCATGTGATGCTCATTCACGTCGTCGGCGTTGTCCCATAGCCGCACCGTCGTCCAGATGTCCTTGTCCACTTCAACCTCCACCGTGATCGCATAGGTATATGGACGTGGTGGCTCGCTGCGGCAGTACCGGACGCGGACACTCGGTTCGACTTCGTCGACCGTCTCTCGCGGGGTAGCAACCACCCCCTCCCAAGGGCGGAGAAGCGAAAACTCTCCCCCCCAAGGAAGAGACCGGGCCTACAATCGCCCTTATGGAGAGCGCAACCGCAATACCCACGACCCAGTCCACCTCGACCCTCGAGTCGTTCAACCCCGCCACCGGCGAGCTGGTCGGCTCGGTGCCGACGATCGTGCCGGAGGAAGTGCAGGGGGTGGTGGACGACGTGGCGCGGATCCAGCCGGCCTGGGCGGAGCTGCCGGCGAAGACGCGCGCCAACTACATGCGCCGCGCCGCCGACGCGCTGCTCGACGACATCGACGAGATCGCCGAGCTGCTCGTCAAGGAGCAGGGCAAGCCGCGGGCCGAGGCCTACACGATGGAGCTGCTGCCGACGGTCGACGCGCTGCACTGGTGCGCGAAGGCGGGGCCGAAGATCCTCGCCGACGAGAAGGTGCCGATGACCCAGGCCTTCACGCTCTCCAAGAAAGGCCGCTTCAGCTACGAGCCGATCGGCGTCGTCGGCGTGATCGCACCGTGGAACTACCCCTGGTCGATCCCCTTCGGCGAGGTCGCGATCGCGCTGATGGCGGGCAACGGCGTGGTGCTGAAGCCGGCGAGCCTGACGCCGCTGCTGGGCGAGCGGATCGCGCGGGTCTTCGAGAAGGGCGGCCTGCCGGAGGGTCTGGTCCGGGTCGTCCACGGCGGCGGCCGGATCGGCGACGCGCTCAGCCGCTCCAGCGTCGGCAAGGTCTTCTTCACCGGCTCGGTCGAGGTCGGCCGCAAGGTCGGCGAGGTCTGCGCCGGCGAGCTCAAGGGCAGCGTCCTCGAGCTCGGGGGCAAGGACCCGATGATCGTCTGCTCCGACGCCGACCTCGACAACGCGATCTCCGGCGCGGTCTGGGGCGGCTTCGCCAACGCCGGCCAGACCTGCTCGGGGATCGAGCGCGTCTACGTGATGCGCGACATCGCCGACCGCTTCACCGAGGGCGTCGTCCGCGAGGCGGAGAAGCTGCAGCTCGGCAACCCGATCGAGTGGGACACCGAGATCGGCCCGATGACCTCCGAGGACCAGTACGGGATCGTCGTCGACCTGATCGAGGACGCGGTCGCCTCCGGTGCGACCAAGCGCTGCGGCGGCGCGGTCGACCCGCCCGGCCTCGCCGCCGGCCGCTACATCGCCCCGACCGTCCTCACCGGGGTCACCCACGAGATGCGGATCATGCGCGAGGAGATCTTCGGCCCGGTGCTGCCGATCGTCGTCGTCGACTCCGAGCAGGAGGCGATCGACCTCGCCAACGACTCCGAGTTCGGCCTCGGCGCCTCGGTCTGGACCAAGGACCGCCAGCGCGGCGCCCGCATCGCCCGCCGGATCGAGTCGGGGATGGTCTGGGTCAACGACCACTCCTTCTCCCACGGCGCCTGCCAGTGCGCCTGGGGCGGCGTCAAGGACTCCGGCCTCGGCCGCTCGCACTCGAAATTCGGCTTCTACGAGTGCGTCAACATCAAGATGAACGCCTGGGAGCCGGGCCTCACCCGCGACTTCTGGTGGCACCCCTACGACGAAACCCTCGGCGACGCCGTTCGCGCCTCGGCGCGGATCCTCTACGGCAAAGGCGAGATCCGCGCCAAGGCACTACGGGAAGGTGCCGCACCCCTATTGAAGATCGGGCGCCGGACGATGCAGAAGCGGCGTCTCTAGCCGCCGAGCTCGATCGTCCGCGAGCGATCCGCCTGGCAAACGTAGATCGTCCCGGCGGTGCCCTCGCTGCGCCGCTTCACCTTGGCGTAGAAGTGGGACATGCCGATCCCGGCGAAGCCGGAGACTTCGACGCTCCAGCTGCCCTGAGCGCTGGTGATGTCGCGCTCCAGCACCTGGTCGGGACCGTTCTCGATCACCCGGAAGAGGACGACCTTGCGCTGTTCGACGCAGGCGTGGTTGGGGGAAGTGACGCGGCCGGCGAAGTGGAGGCCGTGGTGGTTGGCGATCGACACCTTCGAGTGGATGCGAACGGTGCGGGTCGCCCCAGCTGCGGTGGAGAGAGCGCCGACCGCGACGAGGCTCAAAACCGTCGCGGTCAGCGCCCTGCGCTTCAACTTGGACATCGCCTTCCTCCTTCTCATGGGGAGGAAAGCGTAGACCTCAGCCGCCGGCGATTTCCACCGTCTTCGAGACGGCGCCGAGGCACTTGTAGATCGGGCCGGCGGTCGCCTGCGTCGAGGGCTTGACTTCGGCGAAGACCGTGGCCGGGATCTTGATGTTTTCGTTCAGTTCTTCGAGGTCGGCCTTCCAGTTGCCGTTGGGCTTCGAGGTGGTGCGGCTGAGGACGCCGTTGCCCTTCTGCTTGAGGACGACGGTCCGTTCGCCGACGCAGTTGGAATTGGCCGCCTTGACCTTGCCCTGGTAACCGGCGGCGCCAAGGGTGATCGTCGATTTGACCTTTATCGTCTCTCCCGGGCCCGCGGCGAAGACTGCCGATGCGGCGCAGGCGAGCACCGCGGCGGTTGCGGCCACGAGGATGGCCGCGCGACTGGTTCTATTCATCTGTTCTCCTTGTCGAGGGGCGTCGCGCCCCTGCCGAAATTGCCGCGGCAGCCTAAGCGACGAACCCGCCGATCGGCCCGGACGCTTCACAATCAGGACAGATGCGCTCCTCCTCTGAGAAGGCCGAGCCCGCGATCGCCGTCGCGGCGCTGCGGCGCGACTACGGCGACCGGCCGGCGCTGGACGGCGTCGCCTTCAAGCTGGCGGCGGGCGAGTCGCTGGTCGTCCTCGGCCCCAACGGGGCCGGCAAGACGACGCTGCTGCGGATCCTCGCCACCCTGCTGCGGCCGAGCGGCGGCGAGGCGCGGGTGCTCGGCTGCTCGCTGCCGAGCGAGGCCTGGAAGCTGCGCGGGAAGATCGGCTATCTCGGCCACGAGCCGCTGCTCTATCGCGACCTCTCGGGGCGCGAGAACCTGCGCTTCCAGGCGCGCCTGCACGGGATCGATCGCGAGGCCGCCGAGGCGCGGATCGAGGAGCTGCTGCGCGCCGTCGGGATGGAGCGCCGCGCCGACGAGCGCGTCGCCGAGCTCTCGGCCGGGATGCGCCAGCGGCTCTCGATCTGCCGCTGCGTCCTGCACCAACCGGAGCTGCTGCTGCTCGACGAGCCCGACTCCAACCTCGACGTCGAGGGGCGCGAGCTCGCCCGCGAGCTGATCGGGCCCGGCACTGGCCGCACCCGCGTCGTCGTCACCCACGACCCCGAGCGCCACCTGCCCGAGGCCGACCAGGTGCTGAGGCTCGGCATCGGCGAGGCGGCGGTGGTCTCGTGACCCCCTCCCGCACCGCCTTCGCCGCGATCCTCGCCAAGGACCTGCGCTCGGAGCTGCGAACCCTGCAGTCGCTGCCGGCGATGGCCTTGTTCAGCGTCACCACCTTCGTCATCTTCCGCTTCGGGCTCGACCGCACCAGCCTCTCCGGCAGCCTCGCCGCCGGGGTGCTCTGGGCGACGCTGCTGTTCGCCGCCGTCCTCGGCATCAACCGCCTCTTCGTCGCCGAGCGCGAGGAGGGCGGCTTCGACGCGATCCGCCTGGCGCCGATCGACCGCAGCGTCCTCTTCGGCGCCAAGGTGGCGGCGCTGCTGATCTACCTGGCGGCGCTGGAGCTGGTCGCGGTGCCGATCTTCGCGGTCTTCTTCCTCGACGGCGGCGCCGGGCTCGGCCCGCTGGTCGCCGTCCTCCTGCTCACCGACCTCGGCCTCGCCGCCACCGGCACCCTGATCTCCTCGATGGCGGTCAACTCGCGCGCCCGCGACCTGCTGGTGCCGCTGGTGCTGCTGCCGCTCGTGGTGCCGCTGATGATCGCCGCCACCGGCGCCACCGAGCCGCTCCTGTCGCTGGGCGGTCCCTCCTACCACCGCTTCGGAACCTGGCTGATGGTGCTCGGCCTATACGATTTGATCTTCAGCCTGGTTGGCTACGCCGTCTTCGACTTCCTGCTCGAGGACTGACCGGGCGCCCACCACCCCCACCTCTCGAGGCATGTACGGCAAAGGACTGAAGCCCCTCTCGATCGCCACCGTGGCGATGATCGCCGTGTCGCTCTCGCTCGTCTTCTTCTACGCGCCGCTAGACGGCGACCAGGGCTTCATCCAGAAGATCTTCTACCTGCACGTGCCGCTGGCGATGACGGCGCTGGTCGGATTCATCGTCGGCGGGGTCTTCGCGATTGCCCACCTGCGCACCGACAACAGGAAGTGGGACGCCTACTCCTACGTCGCGATCCACATCTCGGTGATCTTCGGCGTCGCGGTGCTGATCACCGGCGCGATCTGGGCCAAGGCCTCCTGGGGGCACTGGTGGGTCTGGGACGAGCCGACGCTGGTCAGCTTCCTGATCGTCTTCCTCATGTACGCGACCTACTACCCCTTCCGCTACGCGATCGAGGACCGCGACCGGCAGGCGCGCTACGCCTCGGTATTCGCGATCACCGCCGGCGCCTTCGTGCCGCTCAACTTCATGGCGGTGCGGATGGCGCAGAGCCTCGTCCACCCGCGCGTGTTCGCAACCAGCAACGGCGGCCTGCCGAGCGAAATGCTCTTGGTGTTCCTCTGCTGCCTTGTCGCGATGGCCCTGCTCTGGGTGACCTTGGTCAAATTCGAGCTGACCGCGAAGAGCGCCTCCGGCCAAGTGAAGCGGCTGCGGCGCGCGCTCGACGCGCCCGCCCCGAGCAGCACCTCGCGGATCGCCCCGGAGGTGAGCTGATGCTGCTGCCGCTGGGAGCCCCGGCGCTGCCGCTGGACGAGGCCGGCAAGTACGTCGCCGGCGCCTACGTCGTCTTCGTCGTGCTCCTCGTCGTCTACGTCGCGATCATGGCGGCGAAACTGCAGCGGATCGAGCGCGAACTGCGCGAGGTCGCGGCGATCGCCGAGGAGCGCAAGAACGAGAAAGAGGAGGTGCCCGCCTGATGGCAGAGCTGTTGGCGCTGGGCGTCTCCCACAAGACCGCGCCGCTCGACCTGCGCGAGCGCCTCTCGCTGACCGAGGGGCGGGCGGTCAGCGCCCTCGCCGAGCTGACCGCGGCAAACGGCATCCACGAGGCGGCGGCGATCTCGACCTGCAACCGCACCGAGCTCTACCTGATCGTCTCCGACCCGGTCGAGGCCGAGTCGACCGCGCTCGGCGTCCTCACCCGCCAGGCGGAGATCCGCCCGACCGAGCTGCTCGGCCACCTCTACTCGCTGCGAGCGAGCGAGGCCGCCCGCCACCTGCTGCAGGTGACCGCGGGGCTCGACTCGATGATCCTCGGCGAGGCCGAGATCCAGGGCCAGGTCAAACGCGCCTACGAGCTGGCGCTGGTCGAGGGCGCGACCGGGCCGATCCTCAACCGCCTCTTCCGCGGCGCCCTCAGCGCCGGCGGGCGCGCCCGCGAGGAGACCGGGATCAGCCAGAAGGGCGTCTCGATCCCCTCGGTCGCGGTCGAGCTGGCGCGGCGCGCGCTCGGCGACCTCTCCGCGAAGCGGGTGCTGGTCGTCGGCGCCGGCGAGACCGCCGAGCTGGTCGCCCGGGCGCTGGTCGCCCGCGGCGTCGCCACCGTCTTCGTCGCCAACCGCCACTACGACCGCGCAATCGGCCTCGCCCAGCGCTTCGACGGCACCGCGGTGCGCTTCGAAGAGCTGCCCGAGCAGCTGACAAGCGCGGACATCGTCGTCTCGGCTACGAACTCGCCGCACCACATCGTCGAGCGCGAAGGGCTCGAGCAGGTGATGGCGGCGCGGCCGGAGAAGCCGCTGCTGGCGATCGACCTGGCGGTGCCGCGCGACATCGAGCCGGCCTGCCGCGAGATCGCCGGCGTCAGCGTCCACGACATCGACGACGTGCAGCAGATCGTCGAACGCAACGCGAGCGGCCGCGAGACCGAGGCGCGGCGGGCGGAGCAGATCGTCGAGGCCGAGCTCGACCGCTTCGAGCGCTGGCTCGCCTCGCTCGAGGTGGTGCCGACGATCACGGCGCTGCGCGAGGGTGCCGACGAGGTCGTGCGGCGGGTCCTGGCCGAGAACGAAGGCCGCTGGGAGAGCCTCAGCGAGGCCGACCGCGAGCGGCTGGAGACGATGGCGAAGGCGATTGCCTCGCGGCTGCTGCACGAGCCGACCCTGCGGATTCGCCGCTCCGCCGGCTCCGACGAGGCCTACTTCTATGTCAGCGCCCTGCGCGAGCTGTTCGGGCTGGACGTGGAAACCGAGCCTGAGGCGAGCGGCGAAGCCACGGTGACCCCGTTGCGGAGAAGCGATCCCGGCAGGGGTTCCACTTAACTTTTTCGAGCCACGTTTGTGGCTACCGATGATGGTTCGCGGCGAAAAAGTACAAGACGTTCCACCCCTACCGGGATCGCTTGCCGGTTCCGGGCGCCGATGATTCGCGTCGCTACGCGCGGGAGCAAGCTTGCGCTTACGCAGGCGCGCTGGGTTGCGGATCGGCTCGGCGGGGCGGAGCTGGTCGAGGCGAGTTCGGACGGAGAGCCGGGGGACAAGTCGCGCTTCGTCCGCGGCGTCGAGCGAGCGCTGCTGGCGGGAGAGGCGGAGATCGGGGTCCACTCGGCGAAGGACCTGCCGGGCGAGATGCCGGAGGGGCTGGAAATCGCCGGCGTGCCCGAGCGAGAGGACCCGGCGGACGCCTGGATCGGACCGGGGACCTCGTTGGATGACGTCCCGGAGGGAGCGCGGGTCGGAACGGCGGCCCTGCGCCGCCGGGCGCAGCTGCTGGCGGCGCGGCCGGACCTGCGAGTCGAGGAGCTGCACGGCAACGTCGACACGCGGCTGCGCAAGCTGGCGGAGGGCGAACTCGACGCCATCGTCCTTGCCGCGGCGGGGCTGCGGCGGCTCGGACGCGGGGACGAGATCGGCTTCAGGCTCCCGGTCGAGCAGATGTGCCCCGCGGCGGGCCAGGGTGCGCTGGCGCTGCAGGTGCGGACCGACGACGAGGCCTCAGGGGACGCCGCCGCCGCGGTCAACGACCTGAAGGCGATGCGCGAGCTGACCGCCGAGCGGACGGTGGTGGCGCTGCTGCAGGCGACCTGCAACACGCCGTTGGGAGTGCACGCGCAAGTCGAGGGCGAGGAGCTGGCGATCGACGCCTTCGTCGGCCTCCCCGACGGCAGCGAGTGGCTGCGCGACCGCTTGGAGGCGAGCGCCGAAGAGCCCTCGTTGGCCGGGGCCGAACTCGCCCAGCGCCTGCTCGGCGCCGGCGCCCGCGACGTCCTCGACCGCGCGGAGGAGATGTGAGCGCGCGGGCCGGGGTCGTCTACCTCGTCGGAGCTGGGCCGGGCGACCCGGGGTTGATGACTGCCCGCTCGCTGGAGCTGATCGCGGGCGCTGACGCGATCTTCTACGACCGCCTCATCCCGCCCGGTGCCCTCGCCGGCGCTCGCGAGGACGCAGAGCTCGTCTACGTCGGCAAGCAGCCGGGCGTGCCCTCGGTGCCGCAGGAGGAGATCGGCGAGCGGTTGGTCGCGGCCGCCAGGGAGGACAAGAGCGTCGTCCGGCTCAAGGGCGGCGACCCCTTCGTCTTCGGCCGCGGCGGCGAGGAGGGGGAAGCGCTGCGCGAGGCGGGCGTCGAGTTCGAGATCGTCCCCGGCATAACCGCCGGCGTCGCCGCGACCGCGTACGCCGGCATCCCCGTCACCCACCGCGACGACGCTTCCGCCGTCGCCTTCGTCACCGGCCACGAGGACCCGGAGAAGTCAGAGAGCGCGCTCGACTGGGAGGCGCTGGCACGCTTCCCCGGCACGCTCGTCTTCTACATGGGGGTGAAACGTCTGGCCGACAACGCGACGGCGCTGATCGAGGCGGGACGGAGCGCCGACGAGCCTGCCGCGGCGATCGAACGGGGGACGATGGCTGGGCAGCGGACGGTCGAGGCGACCCTGGGGACGATCGCCGAGACGGTCGCCCGCGAGGAAGTGAAGGCGCCGGCGCTGATCGTCGTCGGCGATGTGGCGCGCCGCCGCGAGCAGCTCGGCTGGCTCGAGCGCCGGCCGCTGCACGGGCGCCGCGTCGTCGTCACCCGCGCCCGCGCCCAGGCCAGCGGTCTGGCGGCAACGCTGCGAGGCCTCGGCGCCGAGGTGGTCGAGCTGCCGGCGATCCGGATCGAGCCGCGGATCGCCAGCGACGAGGTACGGAAAGTCGCCGCCGCGCTCGGCATCTACGAGCTGATCTGCCTCACCAGCCCCAACGGCGTCCGCCTGCTCTTCGAGGCGGTGGAAAATGCCGGCCTCGACGCGCGGGCGCTGGCCGGCGTCACCGTGGCGGCGATCGGCCCGGGGACGGCGCGGGCGCTGGCGGAGCGTGGCGTCCTCGCCGACGTGGTCCCGGAGCGCTTCGTCGCCGAGGGATTGCTCGAAGCCTTGGAGGACGAGGAGGTCGCGGGTGCCCGCGTGCTCGTCGCCCGCGCCGCCGAGGCCCGCGACGTGCTTCCCGACGCCCTGCGCGAGCGCGGCGCCGAGGTCGACGT
>Ga0207687_10000352_pt1 | contig 30585 bp, 32 predicted proteins | sample KBSM54metaG_FD_184399 | JGI IMG/M metagenome (GOLD analysis project Ga0207687, IMG submission 184399) | Miscanthus rhizosphere microbial communities from Kellogg Biological Station, Michigan, USA - KBS M5-4 metaG (SPAdes) (version 2) | ecosystem: Host-associated > Plants > Roots > Rhizosphere >...
CATCACCACCGGCGTCACCCTGATCCAGGGCACGCCGAGCGCCCACATCTGCTCGAGGAAGTCCAGCACCGCGTCGGCGTTGTCCGGCGTCACCACGTGGACGACGCAGACGCCGACCCCGGCGCCGAGCAGTCTGTCGATCCCCTCGACCGCGCGCCGCCAGCTGCCGGGCACGCCGCGCGAGCCGTCGTGCAGCCCGGGCCGCGCCCCGTCGAGCGAGACGTGCGCGGCAACACCCCGCAGCGCTCCCAGCCGGCTCGCCACTTCTTCGTCGACGAACCAACCGTTGGTGTTGAGCGTGACGCCGACGCCGGCCTCGGCCAGGGTCTCGATCAGGCCCAGGGTCAGCTCCTTGCGCAGGAACGGCTCGCCGCCGGTGACGACGGCCTCGACGATGCCAAGCTCGAGCGACTGGCGCACGACCTCGCGCCACTCCTCATCGCTCAGCTCGGGCGTGCGCTGCAGCGTGTGCCGCGGCGAGTCGGTGTAACAGAAGCCGCAGCGCAGGTTGCAGGCGTAGGTCAGCTCGAGCTTGGCCCCGATCGGGCGCTCGGGGGCTTCGGTCAGCGACCGAGCGGGACGGCGACCGAGTCGCCAGAGAAGTCGCCCCCAGCCGAAGCTGTGCTCGCCGCGCCTACGTAGCGCTGACGAGGATGCCCGGAGCGATGGCAATCGGCTTGCCATCGCTCACGCCCCTCGACTACTGGAGGCTTGTGCCGGCCGCCGTGCTGATCGGGTAACCGCCGGTGTCGATCTCTTCGACGCTGGGAGCCTCATACGAATCGGGACGAATCTCGCTCATCTCTCCTCCAGAAGTAGATGCCAGTGGGGTGAGTCTAGAGATCGCGATCAATCGCGTCGAGCAGCCCTTCGGCGCTCGCGGCCAGCGCGCCGAGATCGTCAGGGAGTGAGGCGGCGAAGGCAGGAGTCGAGCCCAGCAGGGTGGCGAGATTGGCGAAGGCGCTACCGATCGCCGCGCGGCTGCCGGCGTGGACGAGGTTCGGGGTCAGCATCGTCAGCGCTCGCACGGACTCCACGCGCTCCACCGTCAGCTGCTCACCCCGCTCGGCGAGCAGCACAACCGCCGCCACCGGGCAGGGATCCGGCTCGCCGCGCCCCGGGTCCGCCAACAGGTCGGTGCGATCGCGCCCCTCCTCATCGCGGCGGCGGACGCGCACTCCGCGTGCTCCGGGGAAGGCGATCGGGCCCATCTCGCCCAGCTCGACCGCGATCCCGTCCTCCCCGAGCAGGCGGTGGCCGGCCTCGCCGAGCGCCCGCGCAAGGGTCGACTTGCCCCGCTGGGTCGGCCCGCAGAAGATGACCGCGCGACCACCGGCCTCGATCGCCGCGGCGTGCAGCACTAGGTCGCCGCGCATTGAGAGCAGGGTTGTGGCCGCAGAGGAGACGATTCGGTGCCCGAGCAGGTCCGCGTCGCCGTCCTTGCTGTCGACGGTGACGCGCCCCGACACCGGCTCGATCAGGAAGCTCGCCGTTGGCGGCAGCTCGAGCAGGCAGCTCCCGTCCGCCAGCTCGTAGCTGACGTACCAGCAGCGCCCGGCTTCATCGACCAGGGTGCTGACCGGCGCCCGGTCGGGCCGCTCGAGCGGCCTCGCCGCCACCTTGATTCGCAGCTCGCCGCGAGTCCCCGGCGCCGAATTGAGCCGCAAAAGCGGCAAATCGCTCTTAACCTCGAATCCATAGAGGCTGCTCATCCGGTCTTAGGGTATGTCTCGATGAGCGAAGCTACGACGATCACGGCCGGGACCAGGCTGAAGCGCACCGACCGCGCCGTGCACGGCGACCTGCCCGAGGAGACGGTCCTGCTCGACGTCGATGCCGGCACCGCCGTGCGGCTCAACTCGACCGGTGCCTGGATCTGGGAGCAGCTCGAGCAGCCGCGCCAGGTCAGCGATCTGGCCGGCGGCCTGGCTGAGCGTTTCGAGATCGACGAGGGTCGCGCCCTCGACGACGTCATCGCCTTCGCCCGCGAGATGGCTCGCAGAGAATTGTTGGATGCTGACGGCGCCGGACCAAGCGAGGCAAGGACGCAGGGAGCCTGAATAGCAGCGCTATTTAGGCGACTGAGGACGCCGCATCGCGCCGGTCCGCCGCCGTCAGGGGCAGGTTCTGGTCGGCGTGGTAGCTCGAGCGCACGAGCGGCCCTGAGGCGACTGACTCGAAGCCGAGCTCGTACGCCGCCTTCTCCAGCGCCGCGAACTCCTCCGGGTGCCAGTAGCGCACCACCGGCAGATGGTTTTCAGTCGGCCGCAGGTACTGGCCCACGGTCAGCACCTGGACCCGGTGCTCGCGCAGCAGGCCGAAGGTCTCGACCATCTCCTCGAAGCTCTCGCCCAACCCGACCATCAGCCCCGACTTGGTGACGACGTCGGCGCCTCCCATCTCCTTGGCCATCTTCAGCACCCGCGCCGAGCGCAGGAATTTGGAGCCGCGCCGGGCCACCGGGTAGAGCCGCGGCACCGTCTCGACGTTGTGGTTGAAGACGTCGGGCTTCTCGTGGATCACCTTGGCCAGCGGCATCTCCTGGCCGCGGAAGTCGGGGGTGAGGATCTCGACCTTGCAGCCGGGCGCCTGCATGCGGATCGAGCGGATCACGCCGACGAAGGCGCTCGCCCCGTAGTCGGGCAGGTCGTCGCGGTCGACCGAGGTGACGACCGCGTGGCGCAGCCCCATCTTCTTCACCTGGTTGGCGACCCGCAGCGGCTCCAGCGGGTCGTTCCAGGTCGGCACGCCGGTCTTCACGTTGCAGAAGCCGCAGCGGCGGGTGCAGACGTCGCCGAGGATCATGAAGGTCGCGGTGCCGCGCTCCCAGCACTCGCCGACGTTGGGGCAGTTGGCCTCCTCGCAGACGGTGTGGAGGTTGTCGCTGCCGATCATCGACTTGAGCTGGCGGTAGGTCGGCCCGCCTGGCGCGGGCACCTTCAGCCAGGGCGGCTTGCGGGCGCGGCGGAAGGGGACGGTGCCGTCGCTCTCGGTCGCGATCCCGCCCGGCCTGGCGCGCGAGCGGGTGACGTGGACGCGCTCCGCCGCGGCGGCGTCGGGCGCGGTGGGCTCTGCGGTCGACTCGCTCATGCGACACCGAGCCTAGCGTTGTCGAGGCCCAGTTCGACCGGGCTGGCCGCGGCGGGCTCGCGCTCGTAGACCTCGGCGTAGCGCTCGGCGACCGTCTCGGCGAAGGCCGCCGGCTCCTGCTCGGCGCCGAGCTCGCGGCTCAGCGAGCTGACCTGGCAGCCTTCGATCCCGCAGGGCACGACCCACTCGAACGGCTGCAGGTCGTTGCTGACGTTGACCGAGAGGCCGTGGGTGGTGATGCCGCGGCTGACGTGGACGCCGATCGAGCCGATCTTGCGCGCCTCGCCGGCGCCTGCAGCCGAAGCCGGCGGCTCGCCTTCGGTCCAGACTCCGGTCAGGCCCTCGATCGTCTGCGCCGCGACCCCGTGCTCGCCGAGCGCCGAGATCGCCACCCGCTCGAGCCGCCGCACGTACTCGTGGACGTCGTCGCCGTAGGCGCGCAGGTCGACGATCGGATAGGCGACCAGCTGCCCGGGCCCGTGATAGGTGACGCGGCCGCCGCGGTCGGTGTCGTGGATCGCGATGCCCTGCATCTCGTACCACTCGGCCGCCATCGGCAGCTCCTCAGGCGTGGAGCGGCGCCCGCGGGTGTAGGTGGGAGGGTGCTCGAGCAGCAGCAACACGTCGGGAATCGAGCCGTCCTCGCGCGCGTCGCGCAGCCAGCGCTGGGCGACCAGCGCCTCGTCGTAGGCGACGAGGCCGCAACGGACCACGAGGACTTCTGCGCTCATCCTCGAAATCGTTGCACGGCGCCACCCTTATCCTTGGTGCCCTCCCTAATGGTCCAGTCAAAGGCCCTCCGACCAGACTGGCTTCCGGCCGTCGCCCTCAGCTCCCTGCTCGCCCTGGCGATGCTGGTGTGGAACCCGCAGGTCGGCGACCTCGCTGCCCAGGTCTTCCGCACTGAGCTCTTCCAGCACGCCGGCCTGGCGATCTGGAACGGCAGTTGGTACGGCGGCCACTACACGCTCACCTACAGCTTCCTCTTCCCGCCGCTGGCTTCGCTTCTGGGGCCGCAGGCGGTTGGGACGATCTCGGTTGTCGCCTCCTCCTACTTCTTCGATCGCCTCGTCCGCGACCGCTGGGGCACGCCCGCCCGCTGGGCGACACTCTGGTTCGCCGCCGGTGTGGTCACGCTGCTCGCCGACGGCCAGCTCACCTTTGCGCTCGGGGTCGCCTGCGGGCTGGCGGCGCTGCGCTGCCTGCAGGTCCGCCGCAACAAGCTCGCCTTCGCCGCGGCCGCGGCCTGCGCCCTCTCCAGCCCGGTGGCGGCCGCCTTCCTCGCCGGGATCGTCCTGGTCGGTGTGGCGGAGCGGGGGAGGCCGGTCAACCGAGTCCCCGTCGCCGCGGCGACGATCGCGCTCGGCCTCGTCCTCCTGCCCAACCTCGCCTTCCCCGAATCGGGCCAGTTCCCATTCGCCTTTTCCTCTTACGTCGCGATCCCGCTCTTTTGCGCCGGCGCGCTCTTCGTCACTCGCGGGCTGGGTGAGGAGGAGCGCCAGCTGCGCTGGGCCCTGGTCGGCTACGTCCTGGCCTCGACCGTGCTGCTGCTGGCACCGAACCCGCTGGGGGGCAACGCCGTCCGCCTCGGCGCCCTCTTCGGCGGCCCGGTCCTGGCCGCGGTGATGCTCGCCCGGCGCCCCCGCCTCGGCGCCTTCTCGGTCGCCGTCCTGACGCTGGCGATGGCGGGTGGCCTCTACTGGCAGGTGACCGCCAGCGTCAGCCAGATCGCCCGCAGCGTCGGCGATCCCTCGACCTCGCCCTCGTACTTCCAGCCCCCGGCCCACTGGCTGCGCGCCCACGGCGGCACCGGCGTTCGGGTCGAGGTGCCGCCGACGGCGAACCACTGGGAGTCGGCGTACCTGGCGAACCAGTTCGAGCTTGCCCGCGGCTGGCTGCGCCAGCTCGACACCACCCGCGACGACATCTTCTACGACGGCGCCGAAAGTGAGCTCACGCCAGCCGCTTACGAGCACTGGTTGCACCGCAACGCGATCTCCTACGTCGCCCTGCCCGACGCACCGCTCGACTACTCCTCGGTTGCCGAGCGCCGCCTGATCCTCAGCGCGCCCAGCTTCCTCCATTTGCGTTGGACCTCACCCCACTGGCGGATCTACGCGGTGCGGGATCCCCAGCCGCTGGTCGAGCCGATGGGCAGCGCCGCGGCCCACACCCTTTGGGTGGGACGCCAGAGCTTCGGTCTAGACGTCACCCGCCCCGGCGACTTCCTCGTCCGCGTCAACTTCACTCCGTACTGGTCGATCGCCCGCGGCGCCGGCTGCCTACTGCGCCATGGCGAGTGGACGATCGCGCGCGCGTCGCACCCCGGCATCCTCAGAGTCTCCGCCGATTTCTCGCTCGGTCGCGCCTGGAACGCGGTAACCGGCGCCAAGAAGACCTGCTGAACGCCGAGTGGTCGTTTTGCCCACCTATGGGGTGGACAAGTGACCACTCGACCTCATAGTGCCAGCGAGAGAGGCTCTTCGAGCAGCGAGCGCACGCGGGCGAGGAATTCGGCCCCCGGGGCGCCGTAGAGGATGCGGTGGTCGCAGGCGAGGTTGACCCGCATCAGGTGAGCTGTGGTTGTCTGGCCATCGCGGACGACCGGGCGCTCGGTGATCGCGCCGACGGCGAGGATTGCCGCCTGCGGTGGGTTGATCACGGCGGCAAAGCTGTCGATGCCGAACATGCCCAGGTTGGACACGGTGAAGGTCGCCCCTGAGAGCTCCGGCGGCGTGATCTGCGCGTCCCGCACCCGCTGCGCAAGCGTTCGCGAATCAGCCGCGATCTGCCGCAGGTTCTTCTGATCCGCGTCGAAGATCGTCGGCACCACGAGCGCATCCCGAGCGGCCACAGCGACCCCGACGTTCACCCGCGAGTAGAGCTCAAAACGCCCATCCCGATATGCCCCATTCGCCCGAGGATGCTCCCTTAGAGCCAGCGCACAGGCCTTGACCACCATGTCATTGAAAGAGGGCACGACATCGCCCTCTTTCGCTCCAGCTTTGATCTGCCCCCGAGCTGCGACAAGGCGGCTCATATCGATCTCCGCCTCGAGGTAGAAGTGCGGCGCAGTCGCCTTCGACTCAGACATCCTGCGAGCCACGGTCGACTGAAGCTTCGAGGGCTCTTCGTAGCTGACGGTCCCCTTGGCGGTTTCGGGACTGACCGCTGACGACGAGGGACTTACCGCATCGGCTGCGGGTCCTGTCACTGCAGGGGACCCCCCACCGCCTCCGGTAGCTAAAGCTTCCTCGGCGGCGGGCCCCCCTACAGCGCCACCCGCAGACGAAGCGGCCCGTTCCACGTCCGCCTTGACGATTCGCCCGCCGGGCCCCGAGCCCGCCAGTTGTGTGAGGTCTAGCTTCCGCTCCTTGGCAATCCGCCGAGCTATTGGTGACGCATGCGGACGGCCGCCTCCGTTAGGGGCTGGAGGCGCATTGATCGCAGCGTCCGCGGGTGGCGGTGTAGGGGGTACCGCCCCTGAGGACGCTTTAGCGACCGGAGGGGGCGGTGGGTCCCCTGCACCGACAGGACCCGCGGCAGTGCGGTCGGTCCCTCCGCCGTCCTGAGCAGACGCTTCCGCATCCCCGACCATCGCAATCGGGGTACCGATCGCAACGGTCTCACCCTCCTGCACCAAGATCTCGCTGAGCGTCCCCGCCACGTCGCTTTCGTAGGCCATGTTCGCCTTGTCGGTCTCGATCTCCACGAGCTCGTCACCTACTGCGACGTCATCGCCCAGCTTCTTCAGCCACTGGAGGACCGTCCCCTCCTCCATCGAGTCTGACAGTCTCGGCATCACGATCTCGGCCATCAGATCGACCCCTCCAACGCCGCGAGCGCCGCCTTGACGACATGCTCCTCGTGCGGAATGGCAGCTTGCTCCAAACGCCTGGAGTAGGGCATGTGGACATCCGCCCCCGTGACCCGCTGCACCGGCGCATCGAGGTAATCGAAAGCCTGCTCGGTGATCAGCGTCGCCAAGTTGGCGCCGACGCCGCCGTGCGGCCACCCCTCCTCGACGATCACCGCCCGGTTGGTCTTGCGCACCGAGGCGAGGATCGTGTCGAGGTCGAGCGGGCGCAGGGTACGGGGGTCGATCACCTCGGCCTCGACGCCGTGTTTGTCCGCCAGCGTCTGCGCCGCGTCGGCGGCGGTGTGGGCCATTTTGAGGATGCCGATGATCGTCACGTCGCCACCCTCGCGCCGCACCGCGGCCTCGCCGAAGCGCAAAACCTCGTCGTCGTCGGGCACCTCGCCGCGCGCCCCGTAGAGGCTCTCGTGCTCGATGAAGATCACCGGGTTGTCGTCGCGGATCGCCGTCTTTAGCAGCGCCTTGCCGTCGGCCGGGGTCGAGGGGCAGGCGACCAGCAGCCCTGGCACCTGCAGGAAGAGCGCCTCGAAGCTGTGCGAGTGGGTGGGACCGAGCTGGTGGCCGCCGCCGCCCGGCATCCGCACCACCATCGGCACCCGCGCCTGGCCGTTGAACATGTAGGGGATCGCGGCGGCGTGGTTGATGATCTGGTCGAGCGCCAGCAGCGAGAAGTTGACCGTCATCAGCTCGACGATCGGCCGCAGCCCGCCCATCGCCGCGCCGACCCCGGCGCCGACGATTGTGTTCTCGGAGATCGGCGTGTCGCGCACGCGGCGCTCCCCGAACTCGTCGAGCAGGCCTTCGGTCACCTTGAAGGCGCCCTGGAAGACGGCGACGTCCTCGCCCATCACCAGCACCGCCTCGTCGCGGCGCATCTCCTCCGCCATCGCGTCGCGCAGCGCCTCTCGCATCCGCAGCTCCGCCATCAGTCCGCCGCCTCCTCGACCTCTTCGGCGACCTCGGGCTCGACGCCCTCCTGGGCATCGCCGTGCGTCGCCGGGTTGGGCCGCGGCCGGTCGTCCTCCGTCGCGTAAGCGGCGCCGGCCTCGGCCAGCTCGCGGGCCGCGTCGGGCATTTCGCTCTCGTGCTCGCCGCGGTGCGGCTCGGGGCTGCGCTCGTCGACCGCGTACCAGCCTTCGTCCTCGCCCAGCACGTAGAGGTTCTCGTAGAGCGTGTCTAGCGGCGGCTCTTCGGAGGCCTCGGCGAACTCGACCGCGGCCAGCACCGTCGCCTCGGCCTTGTCGCGCACCTCCTGCAGCTCGCGCTCACCCAGTACGCCGGCCTCGATGCAGCGCCGGGCGAAGTTCTCGATTGGGTCCTTCTGGCGCCACTCCTCGACCTCGTCTCGCTCGCGGTAGACCTCGGGATCGGCGGCGGAGTGTCCGCGGTAGCGGTAGGTGAAGGCCTCGATCAAGGTCGGCCGACGCTCCTCGCGGGCCAGCCGCAGGCCCTCGGTGACGCTCTCGCGCACCGCCATCACGTCCATGCCGTCGATCCGCCGGCCGTGGATGCCGTAGCCCTCGGCCTTCTTCGAGAGGTCGGTCTGGGCCGAGTGGCGCTCGACCGAGGTGCCCATCCCGTAGAGGTTGTTCTCGACCAGGAAGAGGATCGGCAGGCTCCAGAGTGCCGCCAGGTTCATCGTCTCGCCGAAGTTGCCGGCGTTGGAGGCGCCGTCGCCGAACATGCAGACGGTGACCGCGTCTTCGCCCTTGAAGTCAGAGGAGAGCGCCAGCCCGGCGGCGATCGGCAGGTTGCCGCCGACGATCCCGTAGCCGCCCATGAAGCGCCGCTCGGCGTCGAAGATGTGCATCGAGCCGCCGCGGCCGCCGCTGGTCCCGTCGACGCGGCCAAAGAGCTCGGCCATCACCCGCTTGGGGTCGGTGCCGCGGGCGATCGCATGGCCGTGGGTGCGGTAGGTGCCGATCAGGTAGTCCTCCTCGCGCATCACCGAGGTGGTGCCGACGATCGTCGCCTCCTCGCCGATCGCCAAGTGCAGGAAGCCGCCTGCTTTGGCGCGCTGATACTGGCGCCCCGCCTCCTCCTCGAAGCGGCGGATCAGCGCCATGCGGGCGAGGAGCTCGTAGGAGGTGGAAGCGTCAGGCAGATCGGCCACGACCTGACCTTAGCTAGCCGCGGCGACCGCCTCCCCGACTTTGTCGTCACCCCAGAAGACCTGCTCGCCGACGACCAGCGAAGGGACGCCGAAAACGCCGCGCTCGGCGGCGCGCTCGGTGGCCTCGCGCAGGGCGTTCTTGACGTGTTCGGTCCCAACCGCCTTGAGCAGCGCCTTGGGGTGCAGCTCGCAGCCTGCGGCGGCGATCAGCACGTTGTCCGGCTCGCTCAGATCGCGCCCGGCGACGAAAGCCTGGCGGAAAGCGGCGAGGGCGAAGGAGACGGTGCGCCCGGTCTGCTTGGCGAAGGTCGCCGCCCGCATCGCCATCAGCGTGTTGCCCGGCCACGGCTCAGGCCAGACCAGCGCCGGCAGCCCGTACTCGGCGGCGCGCCGCTCGACCTCGGCCATGCCGGCCTCGCGCTCGGAGCCGTTGCCCCACGAGCCGCGCTCGAAGTGGCGGAAGAGTCCGCCGAGCAGAATCGGCTGCCACTCCGGCTGCTCCAGCCCCGCTTCGGTGAAGAGCGCGCTGACCCGCTCCGCGGTCAGGTACGCGTAGGGCGAGCCGAGGTCGAAGTAGAAGGTGGCGCGGGAGGGCGACTCGGGCACGCAACGACTTTATGCGCCCATGGATCCGCGACCGCGTGAGGTATCTCATGGTAATTTAAATGCTCATGAAAAAACGCATGAAGATCAGCAAAGGAGGTCAGGTCTCGATTCCAGCGCCGATCCGCAAGCGCTGGGGGACGACGACCGTGACGCTCGAGGATCGCGGCGAGGAGCTTGTCCTCAGGCCCGTTCCCGACGACCCGATCGAGGCGGCCGCGGGCTCGTTGGCAGACGAGTTCGGCCACATAGATCTGGCCGAGATGCGTCGCGTCGCCAGGGAAGACGACCGTATCGCAATGGAAAGGCGCGAACGCCGGGAATTCCCGTGACCCTCCTCGATGCCTATGCGCTTGTCGCTTATCTGGTTGGGGGCCCCGCGCAGGCGAAGGTCAAGTCGATATTGCGGGAAGGCAAGACCGCCGTCGCGACCGCCAACCTCGTCGAGACCTTCGATATCGGTGAGCGCCTCTATGGCCTTCCCGTTTCGCGTGCGTCGGAGAAGATCGAGGGCCTCTTTGCCACGTCTCTCGCGATCGTCAACCTAGATGAGCACCTGGCTCGCCGAGCCGCCGAGCTACGCGTCGAGCACTATCACCGCTCACGCAGGCCTCTATCTCTCGCGGATGTGATCCTGATCGCCTCCGCACGGTCGGGAGACCGCATCGCGACCGCCGATCCGGACGTTCTCTCGACCGCGGAGGAGTTGAGGATCGAGACAGTCGAGCTACCCGGGCAGGGCTGACCCGGCTCACGTCTCGCTCAGGCGTGAATTGCCCCGCCGGCGACCGCCCGCGCCGCTTCCGGAATCGCCTCGGAGATCGTCGGGTGGGGGTGGACGATCTGGGCCAGCTCCTGGTAGCCGCCCTCCAGCACCATCGCCGCGATCAGCTCGGCGATCATGTCGCAGGCGCGGTTGCCGACGATGTGGGCGCCGAGAATCTCGCCGTACTTGGAGTCGACGACGAGCTTGACCAGGCCGTCTTTGTCGTCGTAGACGGTCGCGCCGCCGACGCCGCCGAGCTTCTGCTTACCGACCTTGACGTCGAACCCGGCCTCCTTGGCGGCCGCCTCGGTGAGGCCGACGCTGGCGACCTGCGGGTGGCAGAAGGTGGCCCCGGCGACGAGGTTCTGGTCGACCGGGTGGGCCGGCTCGCCGGCCGCGTGCTCGGCCGCGACGACGCCCTCCTCGGAGGCCTTGTGGGCGAGCGCCTTGGCGTTGACCAGGTCGCCGATCGCGTAGACCTTGGGATTCGAAGTGCGGTTGTACTCGTCGACCTTGACCTTGCCTATCTCGGTCAGCTCGACCCCGGCGCCCTCGAGCCCAAGGCCCTCGACGTCGGGAGCGCGGCCGCCGGCGATGCAGAGGTAGTCGACCTCGATCTTCTCCTCGCCGTATCTGAGCTTGACCGAGCTCTCTCCCGCCTCGACGTCGCTGACCGGCGTGCCGGTGGAGATCGTGATGTTCTGCTTCTTGAAGGCACGCTCGACCACGCGGGCCATGTCCTTGTCCTCGGCGGGGAGGATCTGGTCGAGCATCTCGATCAGCACCACCTCGGTGCCGAAGCGCCCGTAGGCCGAGGCGATCTCACAGCCCGAGGCGCCGGCGCCGGCGACGGCGATCTTCTTGGGCTGCTCGGGCAGCGACCAGGCGCCCCAGGTGTCGACCACGCGCCCACCGAACTCGACCCCGGGGATCGGCAGCGCGACCGAGCCGGTGGCGAGGATGACCGCGCCCGCCTCGTAGACCTCGTCGCCGACCTTGACGTTGCCCTCGGGCGTCAGCAAGCCGGTGCCCTCGATCAGCGTGATCTTGTTCTTGTCCCAGAGCATCTTGACCCCGCTGGAGAGCGACTCCGAGACCGAGGCGCGGCGCTTGCCGAGCGCCTCCCAGTCGATCGAGACGTCCTTGGCGACGATGCCGAGTTCGGCGCCCTCGCGGGCCTGCTCGTAGATCTCCGCCGTGCGCAGCACGGTCTTGGCCGGGATGCAGGCGTAGTTGAGGCAGCGACCGCCGGCCTTGTCGCGCTCTACGACAGCGGTTTTCTTGCCCAGCTGGGCGGCGCGAATCGCGGCCACATAGCCGCCCGGGCCCCCGCCGATGACAATTACGTCGAAAGAATCAGCCACTGGCCTCAGCCTATAGAACGGCCGCTGCCTACTCGCGGGTCGGCATCTGGATCCGCGCCATCGCCTTGACCATGAAGTAGAAGAAGGTTCCGGTCACGGCCAGTAGCCCGAGGGTGGCGAGGATCCGGCCGACCGTCGCCGCCTGCAGGGCGAGGCCGTAGACGGCGCTGAAGATGAGGAAGACGAGGATCAACTGGAAGCCGAGCACGGCCCAGTAGCGGGCGCGCCACATGCCGTAGGCCATCAGCCCCAGCAGCATCGACGGCGCCAGGACCTGGACAAACGCCGGTTTCTCGCCGTTCACCTCGGTTCCGGCGAGGTAGCCGATCACGATCGAGAGCACGATCAGGGCGGAGATGACCGCCCCGATCGTCACTACCAGCGGCCGCTCGCCCTCCTCCAGCGGCTCGAGCGCTTCGCGCGCCTCCTGGTTGCGTTGCTCGGCGCGGGCATAGCCGCGCTCCATCCGCTCACGCGGGGTCGGCGAGGCGCCGCGTTGCTTGCGCTTGCGCGGATGATCAGGCACCGGGCGGCTCCTCGCCGAGCGGCGTGAAGGCCGCGCGCAGCGCTTCGGCGGCAGCGGCGGGATCGGCGGCGTCGCGGACGGCGCGCACGACGCAGAGCCGCCGGGTGCCGGCCTCGACCACGGCGGAGGCGTTCGACGAGTCGATGCCGCCGATCGCGAAGAACGGGTAGGGCGCGTTGGACGCCGCGTGGGAGATCAGCTCCAGCCCGACCGCGGGCCGCCCCTGCTTCGTCGGTGTCTCCCAGATCGGCCCGACGCTGATGTAGTCGACCGGCGCCGCGGCCGATGCCGCGATCTGCTCCTCGGAGTGGGTTGAGAGCCCGATGATCGCATCGGGCCCGAGCAGCGTCCGCGCCTCAGCCGCCGCAAGGTCGTCCTGGCCGACGTGGACCCCGTCGGCGTCGCAGGAGCGGGCCAGGTCGGGGTCGTCGTTGACGATGAAGAGGGCGCTGTTGTTGTCACAGAGGCGGCGGAAGGTCTGGGCGGCGAGCTCGATCTCGCGCCGCGGCAGCGACTTCTCGCGCAGCTGCACGATGTCGACGCCGCCGCGCAGCGCGGCGGCCAGCAGCGGCTCGGGATCCTCGCCGCCCGGGCGCGCCTCGCAGCAGAGATAGAGCCGCGCCGTGCGCAGCCGCTCGCGTCGCAGCGGTCCCTCGGCCTCGGGTGGTGCCAGGCTCACCGCCTCATTATCGCTTGCTTGCCGCGCGGGCCGGGTAGCATCGGAGGGGTACGGGAGCCGAAGAGGCTGAGAGGGCGGCAACGAGGCCGCCGACCGTCTGAACCTGATCCGGGTAATGCCGGCGGAGGCAATGCATGAGCGACAGAGGTACTTATGACGTGGTTGTCGTCGGCGGCGGAGCGATTGGCCTCTGCTGCGCCTGGCGACTCGCCCAGGCTGGGGCCAAGACGGTCGTGCTCGATCGCGCCGAGCCGCCGGCCGGCGCCACCCGCGTCGCCGCCGGGATGCTGGCGCCGATCGGGGAGCTCGCTTTCGGCGAGCCCGAGCTGCTGCGGATGACGATCGCCGCCGCCGAGGTCTATCCGGCCTTCGTCGCCGAGCTCGAGGCGGCAACCGGGCTCGACAGCGGCTACGCCCGCCACGGGGCCCTCCACGTTGCCCTCGACCGCGACGAGGCCTCGGAGCTACGCCGCGTCCATGACCTGCAGCGCTCACTCGGTCTCGGCGCCGAGTGGCTGCCGCCGCGCCGCTGCCGCGAGCTGGAGCCTGGCCTGACCCCGTCCTTCAACGGCGGCGTCCACGCGCCCGACGAGGCCGCGATCGACCCGCGCCTGATGACCGCGGCGCTGCTGGCGGCTCTGGCGCGGGAGGGCGTCGAGGTGCGCGGCGGCACTGAGGTGGTCGCGCCGATCCTCGACGGCGAGCGGCTTGAAGGCGTGCGCACGGCGGCGGGAGAGGAGCTGCGAGCCGGCCACGTCGTCCTGGCCACCGGCGCCTGGGCAGGGGCGGAGAGCTGGCTGCCCGAGGCGGCGCGCCCTCCGGTGCGGCCGGTCAAGGGCGAGATCCTCGAGCTGCGCTCGCCCGATGGCGCGGCGCCCTGCGAGCGGATCGTCGCCTCCGAGCGCGTCTACCTGGTGCCGCGACCCGACGGCCGCCTGATCGTCGGCGCAACCACAGAGGAGCGCGGCTTCGACGCCACGGTCACCGCCGGTGGGGTACACGAGCTGCTGCGCGAGGCCTACCGCCTGCTGCCCGATATCGCGGAGATGGAGCTGATCGAAGCGATGGCCGGCCTGCGCCCAGGCACGCCGGACAATCTGCCACTAATCGGTCACGGCGATCTTGACGGACTGATCCTCGCCTGCGGCCACTACCGCAACGGCATCCTGCTGGCGCCGCTGACCGGCGAAGCGGTAGCGGGCGTGGTGGCCGGCAAGCCGCTCCCGGAGCCCCTAGCCCCCGCCCAGCCGCTGAGTTCGCGGTTTGGTGTCCATATGGACACCAAAAGACAAAGTCAGCGGGAGGCGGTTTCGTGAGGATCGAGCTGAACGGGGAGTGGCGGGAGCTCGCTGAGGGGGCGACGTTGGCCGATGCCGCTCGCGCCGCCGGCGCCGAGGCGGCCCGGGGCGTCGCGGTCGCGCTCGACGGTGAGGTCGCCCCGCGCGGCGAGTGGGCCCAGACGCCCCTGATGGAGGGCAGCAAGGTCGAGGTGCTGGCGGCGATCCAGGGCGGCGCCGAGGGCTGGGAGCTGGGTGGTCAGGCTTGGAGCTCCCGCCTGATCGCCGGCACCGGCGGCTTCCGCTCGCTGGAGCAGATGGAGAGCGCGCTGGCTGCCTCTGGCGCCGAGATCGTCACCGTCGCCTTGCGCCGCATCGATCCCGACGCCAAGGGCTCGGTCCTCGACGTGCTCGACAAGCTCGGGCTCGCTGTCCTGCCCAACACGGCGGGCTGTTACACGGCCCGCGACGCGGTCCGCACCGCCCAGCTCGCCCGCGAGGCCTTCGAGACCGAGTGGATCAAGCTCGAGGTGATCGGCGACGACCGCACCCTCTTTCCCGACGCGGTCGAGCTGCTCGATGCGGCCGAGACCCTGGTCGGCGAGGGCTTCACCGTCCTCCCCTACACCAACGACGACCCGATCCTCGCCCGCCGGCTGGAGGAGGCGGGCTGCGACGCGGTGATGCCGCTCGGCTCGCCGATTGGCTCGGGCGCCGGCATCCGCAACCCGTACAACATCGCGATCATCGCCGAGCGTGCCGGCGTGCCGGTGATCCTCGACGCCGGCATCGGCACCGCCTCCGACGCCGCCCTGGCGATGGAGCTGGGCTGCTCTGCGGTGATGGCCGCCAGCTCGATCTTCGGCGCCGCCGACCCCGTCGCGATGGCCACCGCCCTGCGGCTCGGTGTCGAGGCGGGTCACGCCGCCCGCGGTGCCGGCCGCATCCCCCGCCGCACCCACGCCGAGGCCTCGACCCCCGAGCAGGGCTTGCCCGAACTTTCCTGACCGCAAGTCCGTGTCCCCCGGCGCCCGTCTACCATGAGCGACCACGCCCCCGTAGCTCAGTTGGTTAGAGCGGCGGCCTTTTAAGCCGCGCGGCGCGGGTTCGAATCCCGCCGGGGGCACTGCTGTGATCCCCAGCGGCGACCTAGCCGCGGGCGCTGAAGCTGACCAGCTGGCTTGCTACGACAGCGATGCCGCTGTTCGCCTCCTGGCTGATCGTGAGCGTTGCCGAGAGCCTGTGGTGCGCCTCGAGCAGACGCCTACCCGCCTTGTTCAGCGCGACGCGCACCAGACGGCGATGCCCGGCCTTGAGCTGAGCCGTCTTCCTGCCGAGGGTGATCGGACGCCTCGACCCGGTGCGCATCGACAGGGTGATCGTGCAGGTCGCGTCGCTTGACCCGATGCACGTGACCGGTACGCCCGCCGATGTCCCGAGCGCTTTGGCGCGACCAATGTTCGCTCTGCCGAGATCGCGCCGCGCCTTCTGCGCTCCCGCGATCTTGGTCGAGCCGGCTGAATACGACCTCATCGGAGAATCGTCCGAATAGGTCAGCGCGTTTCCATCGCCGTCCCCCGCCACGCAGAACGACACCGAAGGACAGGAGACCGAGTTGAGCCCATACACGACACCGTTGTCGATGCCGACCGGATCGCTCCAAGCGCTGCCATCAAAGGTGAGTGCGTTGCCTTCCTCGTCCACGGCGGCGCAGAATGAGATGGAGGGGCAGGAGACCGAGCTGAGCCCGTTCCCCCCGTCGATTTCGACCGGTTCGCTCCAAGAGCTGCTGTGGTAGACCAGCGCGTTGCCAGCTTCGTCCACGGCGACGCAGAATGAGGATGAGGCGCACGACACTCCGATGATGCGGTTCGTCCCATCGATATCGACCGGTGCGCTCCAGGAATTGCCGTCGTATGTCAACGCCTGCCCGCTCCAGTCGACCGCCACACAGAACGACGATGAAGAGCATGACACTGAGCTGACCCAGCTATTCCCATCGATATCGGCCGGCTTGCTCCAGGAGCTGCCGTCGTAGGTGAGGGCCTTGCCAAAGCCGCCTGCTGCGCCGCAGAACGACGTTGAAGGGCATGAGACTTCAGGGAAGGTGATCGCTGCATCCACCAGCATCGGCTCCGACCATCCACCTTCGGCTTGCGCGACAGCGGGGAAAGCGGCAGGTAGGAGCAAGACGCTGACCATAAGCGCGAGGATGCATCTCCTCAGACCCGCACGGTGCTTACGGTTGGTATTGCAGCTGAGTCCCGCTTCCATGGAGACCGTAAGGTACCTAAACCCTTTCGGCTCGAACTGGGTCCCGAGTCGAACACGACCGTGTCACCTCTCTTTGCTCTACTGGTGGGACTTTGGTGGGTTCGGACGGGAGCATGGGCGCGAGGCGCGACGAGCTGCTGCTCCGCACGCCCTGCGACCTCGGGGCGCGGGACGATCTGCGCCTCGGGCGCATCCACGATGAGATCGAGCGCGGCTTCGACGCCCTGCGCGACATCGACGACGGAGTGACGATCTTCGGCTCGGCCCGGATCGGTGAGGGCCACCGCTGGTACTCGCTTTGTTGCGAGGTCGCCGCCTGCCTCGTCGAGCACGGCTTCTCGATCATCACCGGCGGCGGCCCCGGCCTGATGGAGGCGGCCAACCGCGGCGCCGCCGAGGCGGGCGGCCTCTCGGTCGGCCTCAACATCCAGCTGCCGCACGAGCAGCAAACGAACCCCTACGTCAACCGGGCGCTCGAGTTCCACTACTTCTTCGCCCGCAAGCTGATGTTCGTCCGCTACGCCCGCGCCTTCGTGATCATGCCGGGCGGCTTCGGCACCCTCGACGAGATGTTCGAGTGCCTGACCCTGATCCAGACCAACCGGATCAAGCACTTCCCGACGATCCTGGTCGGCTCCGAGCACTGGGCCCCCTTGCTCGACTGGATCGACCACGGGCTTGAGGACGAAGACATGATCACCGCCGCCGACAAGGACCTGCTCGTCGTCGTCGACACTCCCGACGAAGTCTGCGAGCACGTACGGCGGGCGAGGGCGAAGCAGAAAGAGCTGGCCGCGAGCTGAGACCCGGGTGCCGCTAGTGCCGAAAGTGGCGGTGCTTGGTGAAGACCATCGTCACGCCGGCCTCCTCACAGGCGGCGATCACCTCGCCGTCGCGCTTCGAGCCGCCGGGCTGGATCACCGCGGTGGAGCCGGCCTGAAGCGCTAGCTCGGGGCCGTCGGCGAAGGGGAAGAAGGCGTCTGAGGCGACGGCGGAGTCGGCGAGCAGGGCGCCGGCGTCCTCGCCACGAGCGTCGCGGCACTTCTCGACCGCGAGGCGGACCGAGTCGACGCGGCTCATCTGGCCGGCGCCGATGCCGAGCGTGGCGCCGTCCTTGGCAATCACGATCGCGTTGGAGCGAACGTGGCGGACGACGGTCCAGGCGAAGCACATGTCGTCCCACTGCTGGTCGCTCGGCTGCGACTTGGTGACGACCTCCATGATCTCGCGCGGCTCGGGGTCGCCGTCGCGGTCCTGGATCAAGAGGCCGCCCATCACCCGTTTGACGTCGCGTTCGCCGGGTTCGCGCTGGCGCCGCTCCTCCTCGCAGAGGATGCGGATCGCCTCCTTTTGCTGCAGCACGGCGAGGGCGCCGTGTTCGTAGTCGGGCGCGATCAGCACCTCGACGAAGTTCTCGTGCAGCCGTTTGGCGAGCTCCTCGGAGACTGGCCGGTTGAAGGCGATGACGCCGCCGAAGGCCGACATCGGGTCGCAGGCCAGCGCCTTCTCGTAAGCCTCGAGCGCGTCCACGCCGATCGCCACCCCGCAGGGGTTGTTGTGCTTGACGATCGTGCAGGCCGGCTGCTCGAAGTCGTCGACCAGGCGGCGGGCCGAGTCAAGGTCGAGCACGTTGTTGAAGGAGAGGGCGCGGCCGTGTAACTTGGCGACGCGCGAGAGCACGTGGCTGCGCACGCCTGCTTCGGAGTAGAGCGCCGCGCGCTGGTGCGGGTTCTCGCCGTAGGAGAGGTCGAGCACCTTCTCGTAGGCGACGGCGAGGTGTTCGGGGTAGTCCTCGTACTCGGCCGAGAACCAGCGGCTGATCGCGGCGTCGTAGCGGGCGGTCTGGGCGAAGGCCTCGTTGGCGAGCCAGTGCCGCGTCGTCGCCGAGACCTCGCCGCCGGACTCCTCCAGCTCGGCCAGCACCGCGTCGTAGGACTCGGGCTTGACCACGACCGCGACCCCAGCGTGGTTCTTGGCCGCGGCGCGGATCATCGTCGGCCCGCCGATGTCGATGTTCTCGACCACGACGCCGGGCTCGACGTCCTGGGCGGCGACGGTCTGCTCGAAGGGGTAGAGGTTGACGCAGACCAGGTCGATCGGCACGATCGCCTCGCGTTCCAGCGTCGCCATGTGCTCGGCGTCGTCGCGGCGGGCAAGCAGCGCCGCGTGTAGTCGCGGGTGCAGCGTCTTGACCCGGCCACCGAGGATCTCTTCCTGGCCGGTGAACTCGGAGACGTCGGTCACCTCGAGCCCGGCCTCGCGCAGGGCCGCCGCGGTGCCGCCGGTGGAGAGGATCTCGACCCCGAGGCCGGCGAGGCCGCGGGCGAAGTCGGCGACCCCGGTCTTATCGGAGACCGAGACGAGCGCCCGGCGCACCCTGATCGCACCGTCGTTGACGGTCTCGTTCGGGGTGTCTGCGGCGGCCTCAGTCATCGATCACGACCCGGCGAGGGTCGTCGGCGTCGATCCTAACCCTGCCCGCCGCGATCATGCGGATCGCCTCCGAGTAGAGCTGGTGCTCGACGGCGTGGATCGCCAGCTCCAGCGCATCGCGGTCGCAATCGACTGGCACGCTGACCTCGCGCTGGGCGATCACCGGCCCAGTGTCGACCCCCTCGTCGACGTAGTGGACCGTGACCCCGGTTACGTCCGCGCCGGCGTCGAGCGCCTGGCCGACCGCGTCAAGGCCGGGGAAGGCGGGCAGCAGGGCGGGGTGGATGTTGACGACGCGGTTGCGGAAGCGCTCGATGAAGGCCGGGCTGAGTAGCTGCATGTAGCCGGCGAGGACGATCAGGTCGGCACCGCGCTCCTCGATCCACTCGGCCATCGCCTCATCGCGGGCCTCGCGGTCGGTGAACTCCTCGCGTGGGAAGAGCCCGACCGCGATCCGCGCCTCCCGCGCCCTCTCGAGCGCCGGCGCGCCACGCTTGTCGGAGCCGACGCCGACCACCTCGATTCCCTCGCGCATGTGCAGCCGGTCGAGGATCGCCTGCAGGTTCGACCCGGTCCCGGAGGCCAGCACCACCAGGCGGAATGTGGCGCTACGCATCTCGGCGTCCTCGGTCGCTCGCGTGCAGAGCACGCCACGCTCCCTGCGCCCTTGATCTGCTTGACCACATTCCGCCTGGGAGCGAGGTCATTGACCCACTGCGGGAACGACTGCAACATCCTCCAACGCAAACTTTCCATTCGCGTCTTCGGGGTCACCAAGCGGGTAGTGGCCGCTGAAGCAGGCGTCGCAGTGATCCTCGGGGGCGGTGCCGATCGCCTCGTAGACACCGTCCATGGAGAGGTAGGCGAGCGAGTCGGCGTCGAGCTCGTCGGCGATCTCCTGCACGCTGCGCTTGTGGGCGATCATCTCCTCGCGGGTCGACATGTCGACGCCGTAGTGGCAGGGGTTGCGGATCGGCGGCGCCGAGATCCGCAGGTGGACCTCGCGGGCGCCGGCGTCGCGCAGCATGCCGACGATCTGGCGGGTGGTGTTGCCGCGCACGATCGAGTCGTCGACGACGACGATGCGCTGGCCGGAGACAATCTCCGGCAGCGGGTTGAACTTGAGCCGCAGGCCGTGCTTGCGCAGCTCTTGGCCAGGCTGGATGAAGGTCCGCGCCACGTAGCGGTTCTTGATCAGGCCGTCGTCGCGCGGTAGCCCGGAGGCGCGAGCGAAGCCGGCGGCGGCGGGGTTGCCGGAGTCGGGCACCGAGATCACCAGGTCGGCCTCGACCGGCGACTCGCGGTGGAGGATCTCGCCCATCCGGCCGCGCACCTGCTGCAGCACTTTGCCCTCGAGCCGGCTGTCGGGGCGGGAGAAGTAGATGTGCTCGAAGACGCACATCGCCGGCCGCTCGGCCTTGACCACCTGGCGCGTCTCCAGCCCGCGCTCGGTCAGCGAGACCATCTCACCCGGGTGCACTTCGCGCATCAGCTCGGCGCCGATGATGTCGAAGGCGCAGCTCTCCGAGGCGACGACGAAACGGTCGTCGAGGCGGCCGAGCGAGAGCGGCCGCACCCCGTGCGGGTCGCGGAAGGCGACGATCGCCCGCTTGGTCATCACCACGGTCGAGTAGGCGCCCTCCAGCCGTGGCATCACGTCGCAGACCGCGTCCTCGATCAGCTTGCCGTCATGGGAGGAGAGCAGCGCCGCGATGATCTCCGAGTCCGAGGTGCCGCGGAAGGCGATGCCGCGCTCCTTCAGCTCGCTCCAGAGCTCGACCGCGTTGGTCAGGTTGCCGTTGTGGGCCAGGGCCAGCTCGCGGCCGTCATCGCGCCAGACCGGCTGCGCGTTCTCCCAGGAGCCGCCGCCGGTGGTCGAGTAGCGCACGTGGCCGATCGCCATGTCGCCCTCCAGTGCCTTCAGCTTCTCCTCGTCGAAGACCTGAGAAACGAGGCCCGAGTCGCGCATCGTGGTGATGTGGCCGCCGACGCAGGTGGCGATCCCGGCCGACTCCTGGCCGCGATGCTGCAGCGCGTAGAGGCTGAAGTAGGCGAGACGCGAAACGTCGTGCCCGGGTGCGTATACGCCGAACACCCCACATTCATCACGCGGGCCATCGCGGTCTATGAACTGCCCCTGGGGCGGAGTCAAGCGCGTGCTTTCCTCGCGGTTGGGAAGGACGTGACGCGCAGGCAACTGCCTACCCGGGCAGGGTAGCAACGCCCTGCGTCGGCTCGCCGATCCGCAGGTCAAAGCGCTCGAGCAGCTCGGGGATGCTCTGCGGCTGCACCTCCAGCTCATAGCGGGCCGACAGCTCCATCAGCTTCTCCGGATCCACCTCGCCGGAGCCGACGATCGCGGCCAGCTCGGCGAAGTAGTGCTCGAAGCCGGCGGGGGCGATGATCTCGAGGATCCGGCAGGGCACCTCGCCGGCGTTCCAGAAGGTGTGCCACTGGTTGCGCGGCTTGAAGACGAGCTCGCCGGGACCGGCCTCCACCACCTCGTCGCCGAGCAGTCCGCCCATGCGGCCCTCGAGCACGAAGCTGTACTCGTCCTCGCGGGTGTGCCGGTGCAGCGGCGCCGCCAGCGCCCGCGGGGAGAGCGGATGTTCGACCAGGGAGAAGTCGCCCCCCGCGTCCTCGCCGTTGATCATGAAGCGCACCCCGATGCTGCCGAGGAAACCCGCCTTGCCGTCGCCGGGACCGATAACAGTCGCCATCTCTTTCTCCTTTTCAAGTTCAACAGACAGTAGTGTCGCGCGAAAAGGTAGCGGACCTTGACCGACCTGTCAATATTGGTCGTACACCTATGTCCGATCGAAAGCGCAAGTACGAGAAGAAGGCGCGCGCGGAAGCCGAGGCCCAGACCCGACGGCGGATCACCGAAAGCGCCGTCGAGCTGCACGGCTCGCTCGGCCCGGCTCACACCTCGATGAGCGCCGTGGCCGAGCACGCCGGCGTGCGCCGTTCCACCCTCTACCGGCACTTCCCCGACGAGCGGGCCCTGTTCGGCGCCTGCTCGGCGCACTGGGCGGGGGAGAACCCACCTCCGGACATCGGCCTCTGGGCTGCGATCGCCGATCCGGCCGCCCGTCTCGAGGCTGCCCTCTCAGACCTCTACGCCTACTACGGCCGCACCGAGGGGATGATGAGCAAGCTCTTGCGCGACGCGCAGACGGTCGAGGTCGTCGGCGAGCTGATGGGCGCCTACCGCGCCTTGCTCGAGCAGGCGGTGGAGATCCTGGTCGAAGGTCGGGGCCTGCGCGGCAACGCCGCCAAGCGAACTCGCGCGGCGATCGGCCACGCGCTCAGCTTCGGCACTTGGCAGGACCTAACCCGGATCCAGGGGCTCGGCGATCGCCGCGCCATCGAGCTGATGGGCCGACTCGTCGCCGCTGCCGGCTGAGGGCTGGGTAGCGCTAGCGGTCGCTGAGCAGGCGGTCAAGCGCATGTCCGAGGCCGCCGATCGCCGAGTCGAGCGGCTCCTGGCTGCCGGCAGCGCGGGCGCGCAGCAGGGCGCCCTCGACGGTGGAGACGACGAGGCCGGCAAAGGCCTCGGCGTCCCTGGCGTTGACTCTTTCGTCGCGCAGGGCGGCGGCGATCGGTCGTTCCCAGCTCTGGAAGGCGGCGGTCGCGACGGCGGCGAGCTCGGGGTCTTCGGGCCGTGCCAAGGCGACGGCGGCGACGGGACAGCCGATCCGCTCCGGGTAGTCGGCGACACGGCGGCGGAAGAAGTCGCCGAAGAGGGTCAGCGTCTGCTTCAGTCCGCGCTCCTCGATCGAGCGCTCGATCAGGTCGCGGATCGTCGCGCCTTCGAGTTCGGCCGCCTCGCGGGCCAGCTGGACCTTGCCGCCGGGGAAGTGGTGGTAGATCGAGCCGCGCGGGGCCTTGCCGCGCTCGGCCACGTCACGCAGCTCCATGCCCGCGTAGCCCTTCTCGGCGAGCAGCTGGCGGGCGCCTTTGAGCAGCAGGGCGCGGCCGTCGCGGCGCTTGCTCTCCTTCGGCTCCCCATCGGCGATCCTCGCTATGCCCACGGTCATAGTCTATAGTCCGCGCCGATGTATGACCGTGGTCATAAAGGGATCGTGGCGGTCGCCTGTGCCGGCGCCTTTCTCGCCTTCCTCGACGCGACGATCGTCAACATCGCCTTCCCCGACATCTCGCGCTCCTTCGCGGGGTCCGGGAGGGATGCGCTCTCCTGGGTGCTCGACGGCTACTTCGTCGTCATCGCGGCGCTGCTGGTGCCTGCGGGGGGCCTGGCCGATCGATTTGGCCACAAGCGGATCTTCCTGCTCGGCGTCAGCGGGTTCACCGCCGCCAGCCTGCTCTGCGCGCTCGCTCCCTCGCTCGGCTTCCTGATCGCCTTCCGCGTCATCCAGGGCCTCGGCGCGGCGCTGATCGCGCCGACCTCGCTCGCCCTCGTCCTCGATGCCTTCCCGGCCGAGAAGCGAGCCACCGGCGTCGGCATCTGGGGCGCAGCGGCGGCAGCGGCGGCGGCGATCGGCCCGACCCTGGGTGGCGCCCTGGTCGAGCTCTACGACTGGCGCCTCGTCTTCCTCGTCAACCTGCCGTTGGGCGCGGCGGTAGTCCTGCTTGGGCGCAAAGCCCTGCGCGAGCGGCCGCAGCTAGACAGCCGCCTACCCGACCTGCCCGGCGCGGCGATGCTGGCGCTGAGCCTGGCCCTGGTCACGCTGGCGATCGTCGAGGGCAACAACTGGGGCTGGACCGCGACCGCGACGCTCGGCTGCTTCGCTGCCTCCGCGGCTCTGCTCGGCGGGATGATCTGGCGCAGCCGCAGCCACCCGCGCCCGATCGTCGAGCCGGAGCTCTTCCGCCACGGCTCCTTTCGTGTCGGCAACCTCGGCACCCTGCTCTTCGCCGCCGCCTTCTTCTCCCTGATCCTCGGCAACGTCGTCTTCCTCACCTCGATCTGGGGCTACACCGTGCTGCAGGCCGGTGCCGCGACGCTTCCCGGGCCGACGCTTTCGACGATCGTCGCCGGCCCCGCCGGCAAGCTCGCCGACCGCTTCGGCCACCGCGCCGTGATCGTCCCCGGCACCCTCTTCTTTGCCGCCGGGGTGATGGTGCTGCGCTCTGCCGGCGCCACCCCCGACTGGCTCGGCCTCTGGCTGCCCGGCGCCTGCCTAACGGGCATCGGCATCGGCCTCGCCTTCCCGACCCTCGGCTCGGCGGCGGTCCGCGACGTCCCCGACGACCGCTTCGCCACCGCCAGCGCCGTCAACGCCGCCTTCCGCCAGGTCGGCGCCGTCCTCGGCACCGCGATCCTCGTCGCCATCGTCGGCGAACCCGCCACCCTCCAGGCCGCCCTCAACGTCTCCAACGACGCCTACCTCTTCTCGGCCCTCGCCGCCCTGGTTGCCGGCGCGGTCGTCCTGGTCCTCCGGCCCCTGGTCATAACGCAACCTGAGACAGCGAGTGCGGACCCGGCGCCAAATCGAGAGGTATCCCTGGGGAATTTGTAGAGTCGTCGAATGGGGGCGATCTGGCGGCGGGAGAGTGACGAATGGCAGAAGCTGTCGCCCTCCGGATTTCCGTCTGAGGAGAAGCTGCACGATCTGGTCGAGAACGCGCCCAGTCTCCTGCCGCTTTCGGGCGACCCGTCCCTGGTCGTATTGGGGCGCGAGGTTGCCCTCGGACCGGGTTACGCCGACCTGATCGCGTCGAGCCCGACGGGCGCATGGTCATCGTCGAGATCAAGCTGGGCCGCAACTCGGAGGCGCGGCGCGCCGTGATCGCTCAGATTCTCACCTATGCCGCCTACCTGAAGGGCCTCGCGATTCCGGCTCTTGAAGAAGTCTTGCGACCGCACCTCGAAAAGGCCGAGGTACGCTCGCTGCTCGAGCTAGTGCGCAGCTCGGAGCAGTCCGCCGAAGTCGAGAGCGTCGAGTTCGCCGACGGCCTTGCCGAATCGCTCGCCACCGGTTCCTTTCGCCTCGTGCTCGTGCTGGACGAGGCCCCGTCCGAGTTGGTTCAGCTCGTCGGCTACCTGGAGAGCATCAGCGCCGGCGTCGTGATCGACCTCGTCACGGTCGCCGCCTACGAAGCCGGCGGAGAGCAGCTCCTCGTACCGCAGCGGGTCGATCCCGAGCACCCCGACGACCAGGTGCCGGCGCACTCACCCGGGTCCGCGCGGCGCACCGCCAAGGCGCGTCGTGAGGTCGATGGATCCGACGCCTTCGAGGAGGCCGTCAACCGTTCCTCGGAGCAGGAGCGGCCTGAGCTGATGCGCCTGCTGAGCTGGGCCCGGGGGCTGGAGGACGAGCTTCTGGCAACTCTGCGCACCGTGCTCGGTAACGAACGGCAGATCCTCACTGTTTGGGTTCGCGGCGAGAAGGCGGGCCTGGTCTCGATCTGGAGCGAGGGTGGTGCCTACATGTCCCTGTGGCGGTCGGTGTTCGTGCGCCTTGCTTGGGACCACATCGCCCAGGTGGAAGCGATCACGGGGGAGACGATCGGTCAGGGCAGCACCGTCCGCAATCCTCCTGACGAGCTGTTGGCGGCCCTGACCGGCGCCTACCGGGACGCGGCCGAAGGCCAGCCCGCCTGGAACGGCAGCGACTTCTACGTTGCGTTCGGTGAGAACGAGCAGCGCTCATGGGACGAGGCCGTGAATTTCGGCTTCATCAGCGCCGGCGGCGGCGAGTGGTACACCAAGACCCTGCAGCAGCTCGAGCCCGGCCACCGGGTCTTCGCATATATCCCCAAGGGCAACGGCGTCGGGGGTTATGTGGGGGTGGGCAAGGTGACCGGCAAGGCCCAGCTGGCCAAGGACTTCACCGTGCAGAGCGGCGGCCGGCGCGTCCCGTACCTGGAGATCACCACCTCGCCGGGAGCATCCCAGCGCCGCGACGACCCGGCGCTCGCCGAGTGGGTGGCCCCGGTTACGTGGCTGAAGACGCGCTCCCGCAAAGATGCGGTCAGGGACTCGGACTTCTTCGCCAACCAGAACTCAGCGGTCAAGCTCACCCATGGCTACACCTTGGAGCGGCTCAGCAAGGAGTTCGAGGTCGAGTCCCAAGTCGGCTCCTAGGGCCCCAGCGCTCCGATCGGGATGACGTGGACCCCGTCCTCCCGCTTGTAGCCATAACCGCTGCCGATGATCACGCCGAGTGCTGCCGGGGGCCCGCATCGGTCGGTGTCGATCCGTTTGACGAACTTTCGTAGGTTCGCCGCGGCTTCCTCGACCCGATTGGAGCCGAGCTTGACCTCGAAGGCGGCCCAGCGACCGTCGCGGGCTTCGACGATCGCGTCGACCTCGAGGCCGTCGCTGTCGCGGTAGTGGAGCACGTCCGCATCGGCAGCCTGAGCGTGCACCCGAAGATCGCGGATCACCATCGACTCGAAGAGGAGGCCGAGGAGATTCAAGTCTTGGGTCAGGCGCTCGGGCCCGCTGCGCATCGCCGCGACCGCGAGCGATGGGTCGACGAAGTGGAGCTTTGACGCTTTTCTCAGCGTGTGGGTGGTCCGCAGGTGGACGCCCCAGGCCGGCTGATCCTCGATGACCATCAGCCGCCTCAGGGCGTCGAGATAGCTGTCGACGGTCGCGCGGTCCAGCGGCCCATCGGCTCCGCCTGCGTCTCGGGCCAGCGTCGCGGTCGAGACCTCGGTCGCGATGTTTCTGCCGATAGTGCGCAGCAGCTGTCCGACCTTGACCGGATTGCGACGTGTTCCGCTCGCTGTGGCGACATCCAGGCGCCGAATCTCCTCGAGGTAGTCGCCGGTGGCTTCGAGAGCCTGGTCCTTGGGCATATCGAGAAAGCCAGGCCATCCGCCCAGCGCGATCTCCTCGGCAATCTCGGGAACTATCAGCTTTGCCTCTGGCGCACCCTCTTTGGATCCATCGAGGAGCCGGCTAACGGAGATGCGGCCGCTGCTTCGATTCTTCTCAAAGAGGCTCAGGGGCCGCATCCGCACTCGGCTGAGCCGGCCCGCGCCGGAATGTCGAGTCGCGTCGTCGCCCGGCATGATCGAGCCGGTGAGGATGAATTGGCCGGGCTTCCCACGGTCGTCGATGGCTCGGCGCACGTTGTTCCAGATTGCGGGCTCCAGTTGCCACTCGTCGATTAGCCGGGGGACTGGGCCATCGAGCACAGAAGCGGGGTCCAGCGCGGCCGCCTGCCGAACGCCCTCATCGACGTCCAGGCGAACTTCGCTCGCCGCAAGGCGCTGCGCTGTCATCGTCTTTCCGCATGCTTTCGGCCCCTCGATGACCACAGCTCCCAATGCGGCCATTTTTCGCTCTATCTGGTCATCGACAATTCGCTTTATATATGGCTTTGAAGGCATCTGATCCTAATATTATAAGATTTTCAATAAGCATTATATTAGAAATCTAACCCTCAAAAAAAAAGATTCAAAACCAGCAGAATATAATTCCTGCGATGGCGAATGAGCGTCAGGCGTGGCTATCCAGCTGTGTCCCGAGCGAGAGCCAGGCGCTCTCGGCCGTGCCGACGCCGACGGTGAAGCTGCGGTCGCCGGCGGCGAGCTCGATCGTGGTGCCTCCGGTTTCGCCGATCAGCGTCGCCCCGAGCGCGGCCAGGGTCTCACGGTCGCCGCTGAGCAGGAAGCCGCCGGGACCCTCGCCGAAGAGAGCCTCCTCGGGTGAGCAGCCGCGTTCGCGCAGCGGCTGCAGGTCGACGCGGCAGCCGATGCCGTAGCCGATCGCCGACTCGGCCAGAGCGCAGGCGAGGCCGCCGTCGCTGATGTCGTGGGCGGAGGAGAGCTTGCCCTCGCGGACCGCGTCGCGGATGGTGGCGCAGGCGGTGGCCACGGCGGCGATGTCGGGACGGGGGAGGCCCGCGTCGAGCTCGCCGCGCAGCTTGGTCAGCTCGGCGCCTGCAAGGTTTGGTTCGAAGGGGCCGAGCAGGGCGATCGCTTCGCCCTCGCGCAGGAAGGCGCTGCCGCAGGCCTTGGCCGGGTCGGGCAGCTCGCCGACCATGCCGACCACTGGGGTCGGGTAGATCGGGCCTTCCGGACCCTCGTTGTAGAGCGATACATTGCCGCCGACGACCGGCACGCCGAGCTGTTCGCAGGCCTCGGCCAGGCCGCTGACCGCTTGGTCGAGCTGCCAGGCGGGCGCCGGCTTCTCCGGGTTGCCGAAGTTAAGGCAGTTGGTCAGGCCGAGTGGCTCGGCGCCGACGCAGGCGAGGTTCTGGGCGCACTCGAGCACCGCCTCGATCGTTCCGTTGTAGGGATCGCAGGCAACGCGGCGGCCGTTGCCGTCGATCGAGACCGCGATCGCGTTGCTCGCCTCCGGGATCTCCAGCACGGCCGCGTCGGCGGCCTCGGGGCGGCGCACCGTGCGCGAGCCGACCACCGAGTCGTACTGCTCGAAGGCCCAGCGCTTGGAGGCGATGCTGGGGGAGGCGAGCAGCGCCAGCAGGGTCTCCTCGCTGGAGGCGTCGCTTGCGAGCGTCGCCCGGTTGCCGTACATCCAGCCCTGCGGCTCGGCCGGCTCCAGGTCATACAGCGGGCAGCCGTCGACTAGCGCCTCGACCGGCATCTCGCCGACCAGGTCGCCGTCGCGCAGGATGCGGATCTGGCCGGAATCGGTGACGACGCCGATCTCGGCCGAGCCGGTCTGCCATTTCTCGCAGACGGCGAGCACCGCGGCGACCTTGTCGGGCTCGACCACGGCGAGCATCCGCTCCTGCGACTCGGAGACCATGATCTCGAAGGGCTCCATGTCGGCCTCGCGCAGCGGCACCCGGGCGACGTCGAGGTCGATGCCGACGCCGCCGGCCGAGGCCATCTCGCCGGCCGAGGAGGTCAGCCCGGCGGCGCCGAGGTCCTGCAGCGAGACCAACAGTCCCTTCTCCAGCAGCTCGAGGCAGCACTCGAGCACCTTCGACTCCTCGAAGGGGTCGCCGATCTGCACGGTCGGGCGCTTCGCGTCGTCACCCTCGCCGAGCTCGGCCGAGGCCAGCACCGAGGCGCCGCCGATGCCGTCGCGCCCGGTCGAGGCGCCCATCAGGACGACGACGTTGCCGACCCCGGCGGCGGCGGCACGGACCATGTCGGCCTGCTTGGCGATCCCCAGGCACATCGCGTTGACCAGGCAGTTGTGCTCGTAGGGCGCCTCGAAGTAGATCTCGCCACCAACGTTGGGCACGCCGATCGAGTTGCCGTAATGGCCGATACCGCGCACGGCCCCGTCAAGCAGGTGGCGCGAGCGGACCGAGTCGAGCTCGCCGAAGCGCAGCGAGTCGAGGATCGCGATCGGCCGCGCCCCGATCGCGAAGACGTCGCGGAGGATGCCGCCCACCCCGGTGGCCGCGCCCTGGAAGGGTTCGACCGCGCTCGGGTGGTTGTGGGACTCGACCTTGAAGGCGATTGCGTGGCCGTTGCCGATGTCGACGGCGCCGGCGTTCTCGCCCGGCCCCATCACCACCCGCTCGCCCTCGGTCGGCAGCCGCCGCAGCAGCTTGCGCGAGTGCTTGTAGGCGCAGTGCTCGGACCAGAGCAGGCTGAACATCGCCAGCTCGACATCGTTGGGCTCGCGGCCGAGCTTCTCGACGATCAGCTCGAACTCGGAGTCGGTCAGGCCCAGCTCACGGTGTTTGGCCACCTCGACCGTCACGCCGCCACCCCCGCCGCGGCGACGGCCTCGAAGACCCGCAGCCCATCGGTCGAGCCGGTCAGCGGATCGACCGCGTGCTCGGGGTGGGGCATCAGGCCGACCACGTTGCCGGCCTCGTTGCGCACGCCGGCGATGTCCCGCGCTGAGCCGTTCGGGTTCTGCCCGGGCGCGTAGCGGTAGGCGATCTGCCCGTTCGCCTCGAGCGCGTCGAGCACCTCATCCGGCGCGTAGTACCGCCCTTCCCCATGCTTAGCCGGGATCGACAACTGCCGAGTGGTCGATTGACCGCCGCCAAGGGGGGGCAATCGACCACTCGGCCCCTCGATCAGGTCGAGTTGGCGGCAGGTGAAGCGCATGCTCTCGTTGAGCAGCAGTGCGCCGGGAAGCAGGCCCGCCTCGCAGAGGACCTGGAAGCCGTTGCAGATGCCGAGCACCGGACCGCCGCTCGCGGCGAATTCGCCGACCGCCTCCATCGCCGGCGAGAAGCGGGCGATCGCGCCGGCGCGCAGGTAGTCGCCGTAGGAGAAGCCACCGGGGACGACGACGGCGTCGATCCCGGCCAAGTCGCGCTCTTCGTGCCAGACCAGCCGCGCCTCGCCGCCGCCTCGCTCGCAGGCCGCCAGCGCGTCCCGCTCATCGCAGGAGCCGGGAAACTGGAGCACGCCCCAGCGCATCAGGCGGCGCCGTCTAGCTGCTCGATCTCGTAGTCCTCGATCAGCGGGTTGGCGAGCAGCTTCTCGCAGAGCTCGCCGAGCCGCTCCGGATCCTCGACGTCCAGCTCAACCATGCGGCCGACGTGAACGTGCTCGATCCCCTCGAAGCCGAGCGCCGGCAGCGCCCGCTCCACCGCCTTGCCCTGGGGGTCGAGGATTCCCTCCTTCGGCCGGATCAGCACCCGCGCCTTCAGAACGACCGCTCCGTGATCCGCTCGTAGGCCTCGACATATTTCGCCCGCGTCTGCTCGACCACGTCCGGCGGCA
>Ga0207687_10000353_pt1 | contig 30581 bp, 18 predicted proteins | sample KBSM54metaG_FD_184399 | JGI IMG/M metagenome (GOLD analysis project Ga0207687, IMG submission 184399) | Miscanthus rhizosphere microbial communities from Kellogg Biological Station, Michigan, USA - KBS M5-4 metaG (SPAdes) (version 2) | ecosystem: Host-associated > Plants > Roots > Rhizosphere >...
CCCTTCGCCTTCCGTGGGGTGAGCGCGAGCGGCGGCGGGGAGGCCACGCTTCGCATCGCCCTCGCCGGGGGCGAGGGCAGCGCCCTTCGCGTCTACGCCCAAAGCGGTGCCCCCATAGCCACCGTCTCAGAGCTCGCCACTCGCCCGGTCGAGCACGCCGGGCTGCGCGAAGGCGAGCGCCGCCGCGCCGCCCGTGCCCTGCAGCGGGTGGCGTGGACGCAGGTGGAGCTTGCCCAGACCGAAGTTCCGTTCAGATTCGCCGTGATCGGCGACTTCGCACCTCCGGGGCTCGACGCTCCTTTCTATTCGGACATCGCCGAGCTCCTGGATGCGATCGAGGCGGGCGAGCGCTACGAAGCAGTCGTCCTGACTCTTGGACCAATCTCGGGCGCCGATCCGAACCATGACGCATTCGATCGAACCGTTCGGATTCTGGGCCTGCTCACGGAGTGGGTCGCTGAAGAGCGACTCGGCCGCCTTCCACTGACGGTCGTCACCACGGAAGCGGTTGCGGTCGAGGGGTCCGACGTTGCCGACTTGGCGTCGGCGCCGATCTGGGGACTTCTACGAGCCGCGGCGGCCGAGAACCCCGGACTGTTCGGAATCGCGGACGTAGACGGGAGCGAGGCGTCTTGGCGGGCGCTTCCAGGAGCGCTTGCCGAGGTGGGCGTGGACCAGGTGGCCCTGCGTGAAGGCGCCGCTCTCGTCCCCAGGCTGGTCCCGGTCCCCATCGGGCAGGCCCACGAAGTCCGGACCGACGCCGCCCTGGACCCGGAAGCCACGACCCTGATCACCGGCGGCACCGGCGGCCTCGGCGCCCTCTTTGCCCGCCACCTCGCCGCCTCCCACGGCGCCCGCAATCTGCTCTTGCTCTCCCGTCGCGGCCCCGAGGCCCCCGGCGCAAAGGAGCTGAGGGAAGAGCTCGAGGCGCTCGGTGCCCGGGTGCGGATCGAGGCCTGCGACGTCTCCGATCGCGAGGCACTGGCGGAGCTGATCGAGTCGGTCTCCGCAGAGCACCCGCTCGGTGCCGTCATCCACTCCGCCGGTGTTCTGGACGACGGCGTTCTCGCCTCGCTGACAGCGGAGCGCGTCAAGCGTGTCTTCGCCCCGAAGGTCGACGCCGCCTGGTACCTGCATGAGCTCACGGCGGAGCTGGAGATCTCCAGCTTCATCGTCTTCTCCTCGGTCCGGGGCCTCGCCGGAGCGGGCGGGCAGGCCAATTATGGGGCCGCAAACGCGTTCCTCGACGCTCTTGCCGCTCACCGTCACGCGTCGGGTCTCCCCGGCCAGTCGCTTGCCTGGGGGGGTTGGAGCGAGGGGAGTGGCATGGACGCCGGGCTGAGTGAGGTGGACAAGGCGAGGCTGGTCAGACTCGGATTCCCGGCCATGAGCTCCGAGCAGGTGCTGGCTCTCTTCGACCGCGCGATCGCCGGCGCGGAGCCTCTCTTCGCCCCCGCTGCTGTCGACCGCGCCGCCTTGCAGGCCCTGGCGAAGGTCGGTTCCCTGGCACCGATCCTCTCCGAGCTGGCCGGAAGCCCGATTCCGGGGGAGGCAAGCGAATCGCTCCAGGAGCGCCTTGCCGGGGTCCCCCTCGAGCAGCGCAGCTCAGTCGTGCTCGACCTCGTTCGGGGGCAGGTCGCCGCGGTGCTCGGCCACTCCTCCGCGGCCGAGATCGAGCCCGAGCGCGCCTTTCAGGAGCTCGGCTTCGACTCGCTCGCCGCGGTCGAGCTGCGCAACCGCCTCGGCGCCGCCACCGGCCTGCAGCTGCCCTCGAGCTTGGTCTTCGACTACCCCGATGCCGCCGCGGTCGCCTCGCATCTCCTGGCCGAGGCAGGGGCAGAGAACGATGCGGATGGCGGCGACGATGAGGCGAAGATCAGAGAGGCGCTGGCGGCGCTCGAATCCATGCTCGCCTCGATCGATGGAGACGAAGACCTGCAGGCAAGGATCGGGGCGCGGCTGCGCACACTGTTGGTCGATCTGACTGCCGGCAGGGATGGCGAGGGCCGGGTCGCCGACCAGTCGGTCGAGGCCCTCGGCGAGATGTCGCACGAGCAGATGTTCGAGCTGATCGACGAGGAGTTCGGACGGCGATGAGCGAGCTCGAGGGCGAGAGCGTGACCGAGGAGGCGAAGCTCCGTCGCTATCTGGAGCGATTGACGGTCGACCTGCGCAGGGCGCACCGTCGGGTCCAAGAGCTGGAGCACGAGGAAAGCGAGCCGATCGCGATCGTCGGCATGAGCTGCCGCTACCCGGGCGCCGAGTCGCCCGAAGACCTCTGGCGACTGGTGGCCGAAGGCGAGGAGGCGATCACCGAGTTCCCCGCCGACCGCGGCTGGGACCTCGAGCGCATCTACAACCCCGACCCCGACCATCCCGGCACCAGCTATACCCGCGAGGGCGGCTTCCTCGCCGACCCGGCCGGCTTCGACGCCGACTTCTTCTCCATTTCCCCGCGCGACGCGGAGGCGATCGACCCGCAGCAGCGGCTGCTGCTGGAAGGTGCCTGGGAGGCGCTGGAGGAGGTTGGGATCGATCCGACGGCGCTTCGAGGCACCACCACTGGCGTCTTCGCCGGCTCGATGTTCCAGGAATACGGACCCGTCAGCGGGTTGACCTCGAGCGCGATATCCGGCCGCCTCGCCTACTCGCTCGGCCTCGAGGGGCCGACGATGACGCTCGATACCGCCTGCTCGTCCTCACTCGTGGCGATCCACCTCGCCGCCCAGGCATTGCGCGGCGGCGAGTGCTCGCTGGCGCTCGCCGGCGGGGTGGCCGTCTTCGCGACCCCCGATGCCTTCATCGAGTTCTCCCGCCAACGCGGCCTCTCTCCCGAGGGGCGCTGCAAGTCCTTCGCCGAGGGGGCCGACGGCACCGTCTTCTCCGAGGGCGTCGGCGTCCTCGTCTTGGAGCGCCTCTCGGAGGCAAAGCGAAATGGTCACCGAGTCCTGGCCCTGCTGCGCGGCTCCGCGGTAAACCAAGACGGCGCCTCAAACGGCCTCACCGCCCCCAACGGCCCCTCCCAGGAGCGGGTGATCCGCCAGGCCCTGGCAAGTGCGGGCCTTGAGCCCAAAGACATCGACGCGGTAGAGGCCCACGGCACCGGCACCGCCCTGGGCGACCCGATCGAGGCCCAGGCATTGCTCGCCACCTACGGCAAGCAAAGAGAAGGAGCGCCTCCCCTGGCCCTGGGCTCGATCAAGTCAAACATCGGCCACTCCCAGGCGGCGGCAGGGGTGGCCGGGGTGATCAAGATGGTCCTGGCGATGCGCGAGGGAGTGCTGCCGCGCTCCTTGCACCTGGAGCAGCCCAGCTCCCACGTCGATTGGTCGGCGGGGGAGGTATCCCTGCTGCAAGAGGAGATGCCCTGGCCCAAGAGCGAGGAGCGCCCCCGAAGGGCAGGCGTCTCCTCCTTCGGGGCCTCCGGCACCAACGCCCACCTGATCTTGGAGGAGGCACCCCCCGAAGCGGGGCAATCGCAAGAGCGCGAGCCCCACGATGGCCCCCTGCCCTTCTGCCTGTCGGCCAAATCCCCCGAGGCGCTCAGGGACGCCGCCGGGCGCCTGGCCTCCCACCTGCAGGGGAACCCCGAGGCCCTCCCTCAAGACCTCGCCTACTCTCTCGTCACCACCCGCGCCCAGCTGCCCCAGCGCGCGGTGGCGGTGGCGGCAGGCCAAGCCGCCCTTGGCGAGGCTCTTGCTGCCCTGGCCAAGGGCAGGGAGCACCCCGGCCTCGCCGTCGCCAAGGCCACCACGACCAAGACCGCCTTCCTGCTCACCGGCCAGGGCTCCCAGAGGGTTGGCATGGGGAAGGAGCTCTACCTGCTCGAGGACTCGCCGCTCTTCGCCCGCTCGCTCGCCGAGTGCGAGGAAGCGCTCGCGCCGCACCTGGAATGGTCGCTGATGGATGTGCTTCGCGGCGCCGCCGGTGCTCCCCCCGCGGATCGGGTCGACGTGGTCGGGCCCTGCCTCTTCGCCACGATGGTCTCTCTGGCCCGCCTCTGGCGTTCCCATGGAGTCGAGCCCGCCGCCGTCGCCGGTCACTCGATGGGAGAGGTCGCCGCCGCCCACGTCGCCGGTGGCCTCTCACTGGAGGACGCGGCGAGGCTCGTCGCCCTGCGCAACGACGCTCTGGTCGGTCTGGCGCACGAAGGCACCGGCAAGATGGGCTCGGTCCGACTGTCCGAGCCGGCCCTTCGTCAGATTCTCGCCGACCGCGGCACGGCGATCGAGATCGCCGCGATCAACAGCCCTTCCTCCTTGGTGGTATCGGGAGATCGTGAGGCGGTGGACGAGCTGCTGGCCGAGCTGCGCGAGCGAGGCGAGCGGGTCAAGGCGATACCCGGCGCGTCGGCCGCCTCCCACTCCTCCCAGGTCGAGGTCCTGCGCGAGCGGATGCTCGAGGCCCTCGCCGACCTCTCTCCTCGAAGCGGGGATGTCCCCTTCTACTCCACCGTCACCGGGGGTGGCCCGCTGGACACAGCCGGGCTGGATGCCGAGTACTGGTACCGCAACCTGCGCCGGCCGGTGCGCTTCGAGCCCGCGGTCCGCTCGCTGGTTGCGTCGGGCCACACCACCTTCATCGAGATCAGCCCGCATCCCGTCCTGGCGATGGGCGTTCGAGAAACGATGGATGCGATGAAGGAGGTGAAGGAGGGGACGGCGGGTCTCGCGGTGCTCGGCACCCTGCGACGCGGCGAGGGGGGGATGCGCCGCTTCGTCGGCTCGGTCGGCGAGGCCCACGTCGCCGGGACCAAGCTCGAGTGGCCGGTCTTCTTCTCCAACTCCGGCGCTCACTCGACGTCGCTGCCCACCTATCCGTTTCAGCGCCGCCGCTACTGGCTCGACTGGAACGGCTCCCTTGCGGACTTCGACTACGCGTCCCTCGACGACGCCGTCGAGCCTCCGAAGGAAGAGGGGGCCCAGGAATCGCTCGTCCAGCGCTTCGGCGCGGTCCCGCCCGAGGAGCATCAGGCCATCGCGCTGAGCCTGGTCCGCTCCCACCTTGCCGCGATCCTCGGCCATTCCTCGCCAGAGGAGATCGAGCCCGACGACGAGCTGCTTGGCCTCGGCCTCGATTCGGTGGGTGCGATGGAGCTGACCAAGCGCTTGGGAGCCGTGGCCGGTATCGAGCTCTCGATCGCGTCGATGGTCGAGCGTCGCAGCGTCGACGCCGTCGCCGGCTACCTGGTGGGGCTGTTGCGGTCCGCGCCTGGGTCGAGCGGCGGCAAGATCGACGCCGGAGGCGGCCTCGACAAGGAGACGGCCTTTGTCTCCGCCCTCGGCGATTCTCACGCCAACGGGCGTCTGCAGCAGGTCATGGCGGATCTGGCGGCGGCGGCGAGACGGCGTCCGCTCCTGGGTCGGGGTGGGGCGATCGACCTTTCGGTGACTGCTCTCGCCGACGGGGAGCGCGATCCCGAGGTCTTTGTCTCGCCTTCCCTGCTGGCGACCTCCGGGCCGCACGAGTACGTGCGCCTCGCGAAGCCGTTTCGAGGCGAGAGAGAAGTCCTCTCGGTCGACCTGCCTGGCTATCGAGCCGGTGAGCCTTTGCCTGCGAACCGGGAGGCGCTGGCGCAGGTTCTCCTCGACGCACTACCCCCTGCGGCGACGGGTACGAGTCCGGCCCTCGTGGGGCACTCCTCAGGCGGCTGGGTCGCGTACATGATGGCGGAAGCGCTCGAGTCCAGGGGGACCTGTCCCGCGGCCGTGGTCTTGCTCGATACGTACCTGCCGAGTGTCGACCTGCTGCGCTGGGCTTTGACGTTCGTCCGCCCCGAGTCCTCGGCGGGCTTGGTCGAGCTGGACGACGCGCGTCTCGTCGCGATGGCCGGGTACTTCGAGCTCTTCGCCGACTGGCGGCCGGGGCCGATCTCCGCGCCGGTGACGGTGATTCGCGCTCGTGCGCTGCCCGGTGCACCCGAAGAGACCGCCGCCTCGCTGTTTCGGCCCGAGTGGCCGCATCCCCATGAGCTGCTCGAGGTGCCGGGTGACCACTTCAGCATGATGGGCGACCACGCCGACACGACCGCTCGGGCGCTGTGGCGGGTGTTGGAGCCCCTGGGGATGGCGACCGAGGCCGGAATTTGATTCGGGCCGCGACCTCTACCTACGATGGCCTCTGCCACGGGACGGCAGGGACTTGACTACGACACTGCAGACAAGCGGGATCGCGGCGCTCGATGTCACTCTCGGCGCCTTGCCCGCCTCGATGGCCGCCTGGGTCGTCCGTCGCGAGCGCGAGGGCGAACCGCGCGACGCTTTCCAGCTGGAGCAGGTCGAGGTTCCCGAGCCGGGTCCCTTCGAGGTGATCGTCCGCGTGATGGCGGCCGGGGTCAACTTCAACAACGTCTGGGCGGCGCTGGGCAAGCCGGTCTCGGTGTTCGATTACGGCGACCACCCCGAGTTCGGTCACCACATCGGCGGCTCGGACGCCTCGGGGATCGTCTGGAAGGTCGGCGAGGGCGTCACCCGCTGGAAGCCGGGCGACGAGGTCGTGATGCATCCGCTCTCCGCCTCCTACGAGGACGTCGAGGTGCACGGGCTCGATCCGCTCGCGGCGCCGTCGCTGAGGGCCTGGGGCTATGAGACCACCTGGGGCTCCTTCGCCCAGTTCACCAAGGTGCAGGCCCAGCAGCTGCTTCCGCGGCCGCGAAGTCTCTCGTGGGGGGAGGCCGCCACTTACGGCCTCGCTTACTTCACCGCCTACCGGATGCTGATGGATCAGTGCAAGCTGCAGGCGGGCCACAACGTGCTGATCTGGGGCGCCGCCGGCGGCCTCGGCGTCTTCGCCCTACAGCTATGTAAGGCGGCCGGCGCCAACGCGGTCGGCGTCGTCTCCTCCGACGAGAAGGGGGAGCTGGTCAAGCAGCTCGGCGCGGTCGACTACATCAACCGCAACGAGTTCGGCGAGATGATGCGCACCGACGCCAACCTCGCCGACCCGGCCGCTGACAAGGAGCGCTTCAAGACCTCGCGCGGCTTCGCCAAGCGGGTCAAGGAGATCCTCGGCGATGCTCCCGACATCGTCTTCGAGCACGTTGGCCGGGCGACCTTCCCCACCTCGGTCTTCACGGTCAAGCCCTTCGGCAAAGTCGTGATCTGCGGCGCCACCTCGGGCTATCGGCTCGACTTCGACGTGCGCTACCTGTGGATGAAGCAGAAGCAGATCATCGGCTCGCATGGAGCGAACGCCTACCAGAGCATGCGCGCGAACCAGCTGATGGCCGAGGGCAAGGTGCGACCCGTTCTCTGGCGCACGATGGGCTTCGACGGCGTTCCCGAGGCACACCAACTGATGTATGAGAACAAGCACCTGGGCAAGATCGCGATCCTCGTCGGTGCCGAGGCAGAGGAGGACGGTCGCTTCGAGACCGGGCCTGGAGCGATCCGCGTCTAGTCCGCGGCGACCGGGCGAGAAAGAGACGAATGTGGTCCTGAAGACGCATCGGTGGGGATCGGAACGGTCCGATGCAGTCATCTGCGTCCATGGGCTCACACAGGACGGCCTGATATTCGCCGAGCTCGGCCGGCGCCTCGCGGAGCTGGGTCACTATGTGGTCGCGGTCGACCTGCGCGGCCATGGCGACTCCCGACGGGAGCCGCCATGGGATATCGAAACGCACCTCGAGGATCTCATCGTCACGCTCCAAGAGCTCGGGGTCGAGCGGCAGACCTGGCTGGGACACAGCTTCGGCGGCCGCGTCGCCGCGACCGCCGCATTCCGGACGCAAGGAACCACCGACAGGCTGGTGCTGCTCGATCCCGGCCTTCACGTACCTCCCGGCCAAGCCCTGAAAGGCTCCGAAATCGATCGACTCGATTGGAGCTTCGCTTCGCCCGAGGGGGCCGCGAACGCTCTCCTCACCGGTCCGTCGATCGTGGCGACACCGCGTCAGGTGGTCGAGGCTTACGTCCGCAGGGACGTGAAAAGAGGGCCCGACGGCCGCTTTCGCTTCAGGTTCTGCCCCAGCGCAGCGGTGGTGGCCTGGAGCGAGATGAGCAAGCCGCCGCCGGCCATCGCAAGGCTGCCGACTCTGGTGGTCAAGGCCGCCGTCCCGCTCGTCTACAGCGAGGCCCATGAGGTGAACTACCGCTCCCAGCTCGGCGAGTTGCTCGAAGTCGTGACGGTGCCGAACGGCCACAACCTCCTCTGGGAGTCCCCGCGCGAGACGCTTGCCGCCATCGAGGCGTTTCTGGAGCGAGATCTCAGCAACGACGGGACATCTACCCACAAGGCCGTCTCCAGGTGATGCTTCGCCACCCGCGGCGGGTGGTCCTCGCCGCGATCGCGCTCATCGGGGTGCTCGGCGCCATTGGGCTCAATGTAGAGGACAAGGTCGCGCCGATCTCGATCACGATTCCGGGCACGGAGTCGGCTCGGGGGGACGAACAACTCGAACGTTACTTCGGCGATTCGGCTCAGTTCGCGATCCTTCTGCGGGGGCAGGCGAAGGAGCTAGACCGACAGGGTCGCGAGCTGGTCAAGACGCTGCGGCGCGACAGCCGCGTCTCGGTCCTCTCGCCATGGCAGCGACAAGCGCCTGGGAGCTTGCGGCCGGCCCCGAACAAGGCGTTGATCGTCGCCGACTTCCACGTCTCGATCGGTACGGCGGTCACCGATGTGGCACCGGAACTGGAAAAGACGGTCCAGGCAAGCGTCTCGGATCCGATCGAGCCGACGCTGACCGGCTACCCGATGCTCTGGAGGGGCCTCAAGAGCGCCAACGAAACTGCAGCCGAACGCGGCGAGAAGATCGCCCTGCCCCTGCTCATGATCGTCTTGCTGTTCGTCTTCCGCTCGCCGATTGCTGCGGCGATCCCGGTGCTGTTCGGAGTGGCGACGTTGATCTCCGTGCGGGGATTGATCTCGATCTCGACCGGCTGGACTGAGATTGACCCCTTGACCCTGCCCGTGAGCTCGATGATCGGCCTGGCGCTCGGGGTCGATTACGCGCTGCTCATGGTCTCGCGCTTTCGCGAAGAGCTCTCGAATGGGGTGGAGCCCGAGGAGGCGGCGATCATCACCCGGAAAACGGCGGGACGGACGTTGGCGACCGCTGGCGCCACGCTGTTCTTCTCTCTGCTCGTCGCCCTGCCGATCGTCCCGAGCAGGCTCTTCGCCGAGCTGGTCGTCGTCGTCATGATCAGCACGCTGGTCAGCGTGCTGATCGCGTGGGCGGTCGGACCCGCCCTTCTCACCATTCTCGGCTCGAAGGTGAACCGCTGGCGGGTTGGGCGGCCGGTCCCCCCTCGCCCGGGGTGGATGGGGGTCGTCGAGAGCGCTCTGAAACGACCCGGCGCCGTCGCTTTGCTGGTCGGGGTGCCACTCCTCCTCCTGGCCGTTCCGACGCTCGATCTGAACCTCGACGCATCGAGGATCGATCAGCTGCCGCCGGGTAATCAAGTACGCGAGGACGCCGAAACGGTGAGCGCAGCAGTCGGCCCCGGTTGGGTCGCGCCGTTTGCCGTGATCGTTTCGAGCCAGGAAGGGTCGGTGCTCGATCCCAGACGCGCCCAAGCCATCTCTCGTTGGCAGCTGAGCGTAGGCAACGATCCGCGGGTCAGCGCGGTTCTTGGTCCGCGACCCATCGTCAAGCGTCTCAGTCCGTTGCGACGCTTCGGCAACGATCTGATCTCCGGTGGCGGCGGACCACTCGCCGGACTGGGTGGGCTGGGACCGAAATTGGGAAGCGCCGCAGAAGGCGTGTCCGGCCTCCGCTCAGGGATCGCCCAGGCCGCCGACGGCGCCGGCCTGCTCGGCATCGGGTCGGAAAGGGCTGAGGCGGGTGCAGGGGCGATTTCCCACGCGCTGGCAGGGGCCGCGAACGGAGGTAGCCGCGCGGTGGCTGGGATCGAGCGCCTCAATGAAGGCTCGCGCCGCCTCGTCGTCGGGCAGCGAGGCGCCCGGTTGGCGGCACTTCAGCTGCGTCTGGGCATCGACACGGTGCTGCCCAACGTCGGACGCAGGGGACTCGGCGAGGCGAAGGGGCTCACTGCGGATCTACGCCGGGCGGCCGCCACCGATCCAGAGCTCGAGGACGACGCGGTCCGCGCGGGGGCGCTCGTCGCGCGGCTCACCAGGGCAGTCAATGAGCTTCATCACCTCCGGGATAAAGTCGTACGCCTGCACGATGGCCTCGGGGAACTCGCCGCGGGTGGCGATCGCCTACGGAAAGGAACCGAACGTCTTGCCACGGCGGCCGGCGGATTGGAGCAAGGACTGTCGCGGCTCAGCGGCGGAAGCCGCCGGCTCGAGCAGGGGCTCGGTGGCCTCAGCGGCGGGGCGCACGTGCTGGGGCGCAAACTCACGGAAGGATTTCACCAGTCTTCTCCTCTGCAGCGGGGCCTGCGCCGAGCGAGCGTCAAAGTCGCGAGCGAAAGCGAGCAACTGCAGGGCCGGCTGGGGGCGATAAGGCGCTTCTCGCCTGGCTTGTTCGACTCGGGATTTTTCCTCGTATCTGCTCTCGACGGTGTACGTGGGCCAATGCGTCCGGGAATCGAGCAAACGGTGAACGTCCAGCACGGCGGTCAGGCGGTTCGCATCTTGATCGTGCCGACGGATTCCCTCAATTCCCCTGGCGCGGCGGCTCTGTACGGAGACCTTGAGCGGCGAGCCCAGGGGCTCGAATCTCAGACTGGGGCCGCCGTGGCCATCGCCGGAGGCAGCGCCCAGCTGATCGACTACGCGAGGGCGACGCGAGCTTCGGTGCCGCTGCTGATCTTGGCGATCTTCTCGGCGACCCTCCTGATCCTGATCCTCTTCTTGCGAGCGCTGTGGCTGTCCGTGCTCGCAGGACTGCTCAACCTGGCGACCGTGGCCGTCGCCCTGGGGGCTTTGGCGCTGATGGGACAGGTCCCTGCGGGCTATCCCCTGGGTGGCTTCGGCGCGGTGGAGGTGACGGGGGGCTTGTCGATCATCTGCATCGTGTTCGGTCTCTCGATCGACTACTCCGTCTTCCTGCTGATGCGGATGCGCGAGAGCTATGAACAGGATGGCGACCACGCCCGAGCGATCCACGTCGGACTCGAAAAGACAGGACGCGTTGTCACCGGCGCGGCCGCGATCATGACGGTGGTCTTCGTTGCCTTCGCAACCTCGCAGATCGCGGCCATGACCCAGATGGGGTTCGGCCTCGCCGTCGCCGTGTTGGTCGACGCTACGGCCGTCCGCCTCTTCTTGCTACCGGCCCTGATGCTGATCTTCGGTGAGCGTGTCTGGTGGCTGCCGCGCCCGCTCGAGCGTCTGCTGAGTCGGCGTCCGCTTTCGCCGACGCCGAAGAGCCGCGTGGTCGCAGCCGAAAATTGAATCTGGGCGCGGCTGTCGGTAGAAACGCAGCCGATGGCAGGGAGGGGTTTTTCACTAGGCGTGGCGCTGCTGGCTTTGGCGCTCTGGAGCGGCGTCGCGCTTGCCGCGGAAGCGCCGACGCGAGCCGAATATGTCGAACGTGCCGAGCCGCTGTGCGCGGCGACCGCCGAACGGACCGATCCTTTGTTCAGCATGGTTCGTGCCGACGTCAAACGCGAACGGGTCCGGCCCGCAGGTCGTGCACTCCACAGGGCTGCCCGAATGATCGCCACCCTCAACAAGGGCCTCCGCCGCATCCCCAAACCCCCGGCGGATGCCGAGACGCTCACCGCCTGGCTGGGTCACCTCGAAGATCAGACCACGTTGGCGGCGAAGGCGGGGAGCCTGATGTCGGAAGGTCGGCGGACGAAGGTGGCCGGGTATCTCTCCCGTTTGGTTCACGCGGGCACCCAGGCCAACGACACGGTCCTCGGCTTCGGCTTCGACAAGTGCCTCTTCCGCTTCGGAAAGTTGCCAAAGGCATGAACCGCCGGCGGCTGGCCATCCTCGCAGTTGCCTGCGGCCTGCTTCTCGTCTCCTCGACGCAAGCCGGGATCGCCGGGGCCGAGCGCTCGCAAACGGGAAACCTGATCGTCTCGCTCGATGCCGAGATGACGCCTCGCACGCTGCCGAGAACCGGCAAGGCGCCGGTGTCGACCCGATTCTCCACCAGCTTCGCTACGTCCGACGGCAGCCGGCTGCCGCGGCTGCGGCGGATGGCTGTCGTCATCGGCGGTCGTGGGCAGTTCGACACGAGCCTCACGAAATGTCGCGTCGCCCGGATTCGCAATACGACCGCGACCCAGGCCCTCCGGGCTTGCGGCTCGGCCTTGGTTGGACACGGCCGCATGGAGGCGCAGCTCTTCCTGCCGGGGCAGCGTCCGATCGGCTTCGAGGGAAGGATCCTCGTATTCAATGCGGTCGCCGAGGATGGCGCCCCTCTGCTGATCGCCGACGTGCACAGCAAGGCTCCGCCGGTGTCGTTCTTGATGAGCTTCAGGATCCATCCGATCCCGGACGCCTCCGCCTCGGCGCTCGTCGCCAACCTCTCCGCCGGCGGCAGGCGGACCCATGTGCGGCAATTCGAAATGACCCTCGGTCGCCGCTTCGAGAAGGACGGGCGCATGCACAGCTTCGTCAACGCCGCTTGCCCGGCCCCCCGCGGTTTCACGTCCTTTCCGTTCACCTTCGCCGAAGCCACCTACGACTTCGCCGGCGGCAAGAGCCTTTCGACCTCGGTCATTCGGAGCTGCCGGGTGAGGGGCGCCTGATGCATCTCCGCTCGCTCGCGCAGGTCGCATTGCGAATCGCAGCCGCAGCGACCACGATCGCTTCGACGGCGCTCGTTGCCCCGGCGGCGGTATCGGCAGCTGCGCCGACAGCCACCTTGGCGCCGAACACACCTCAAGGACCGACGGCAGTTCGCCTTGCCGCATATCTCAACCCGGGTGAAGAGGCGACCTCCTATCACTTCGAGTACGGGCCGAGCGACTGCAGTGGAGGAGGGTGCGTCTCCGCACCGGCCGGCGACCCCAAGGAACTCAACGGAGGATCCAACGCGGTGCGCGTCTCGGTCGACGTGGTAGGGCTTGAACCGAGCACCGCCTACCACTACCGGCTCGTGGCGACGAACCCCTCCGGCACGGTCACGAGCGACGGCGCTGTCTTCCAGACCCTCAGCAAGAGCCCCGCAGAGGCCGGGCCCTGCCCCAACGAAGCGATCCGCCAAAGACAGGGAACGACCGGCCTCCCCGAATGCCGCGCCTACGAGCTCGTTTCGAAGATCCCGGCGAAAGCTCGTCACGCAATGGACGTCGCCCCCGATACCGAGCGGACCCAAGCCGCTGCCATCGGTGGGGCAATCACCTTCGTCTCTGCAAGCGCAATCGACGGCACCGAGGGCATCCCCGGGTCGACCGAGCTCCTCAGCCAACGTGGTCCCGGCGGGTGGGACGTCCATTCGATCACTCCCCCCCAGATGCCAACCGACGGCGTCGAACTGGTGTTTGGCCTGCCCCGCTACGAGGGAGAATTCTCCCCCGACCTCTCAACGGGGATCTTCTTGTCGAACACCCTCCTCCCGGAGGGCACGAGCTCGATCGACTCGCGCAACCTCTACCTGCGCAAGAACCTCCGCTCTCCACTCGGCGAGTACCGCCGGATCACCGCACCGAATGGTGGCCTCGACTCGAGAGCCATCCGCGTCGGCCCATTTCTCGCCGGGGCGTCCAAAGACTTCAGTCGGGTCCTCTTCGAGTCGCCCCTGGCCTTGGTTCCGGAGGCGGAAGGCCTGGCCGAAGACGAAGAGAAGCTCTACAAATGGGTGGACGGCGCAGGCGTGCAGCTCGTTGGGATCCTGCCTGCGTCGGAGGGGGGCGGTCCGACCCTGTCCCAGGCCGGGCGTTCAGCTCGTGACGGGCGCTACACCGACGAAGCTCTCTCGGATGACGGCTCCCGGGCTGTTTTCACCACGCCGCCGTATTGGGAATATTCAACCGGCGGTCCGCTTTACTTGCGTGACGATCGCGGCACCCTGTCGACCGCCGACGACTACACGGTCCGGCTGAACGCTTCGGAGAAGTCGAATGGCGGGGGGCCGGGGGGCACCGACGCGGCCGGACCGCAACCGGCCGTTTTCTGGGCCGCCACCCCCGATCTCTCGAAGCTGTACTTCACCAGCCGCGAGGCTCTGACCGACGACGCCCCGGAGGGCCAGTTGGGTGTCCCCAAGCTCTACCGCTACGACCTCGCGGCGCCCGAGGGAGAAAGGTTGACCCTGCTCTCGGTCGACAAGGAGCCGGCGGATGGGATCACAGATGCAGGCTCGGGCGTGATCGGCGCCTCTCCCGACGGCGAGTTCGTCTACTTCGTCGGTCCGAACCAGCTCCAGGCCGGCGGTCCGACCGCCCCTGCCGAACGGATCTTCGTCTGGCACGACGGAGAGGTCAGGGAGGTGGCTTCCCTGAAGACTGAAGATGAAGCCAAACGGATCCTCGGTTTCTACAGTTTTTTTGAAGTGGCCACAGGTATCGCCAAATTGTCGCGCTTGTCGGCCGACGGCCATCGTCTCGTCTTCGTAAGTGAGGGAACGAGCGAGCAGATCGGCTACGACCATGGCAACACCTGTCCGAACGTGGAAGGGGAAGTCTCCGGGACCACCGCCTGCCGCGAGGTCTATGTCTACGAACCGACAGAGGCGGGGCCGGGGAGGTTGCAATGCGCCTCCTGCAATCCAACCGGCGCAAAGGCGTTGAACAACGCCGACATCACCCAGGTGACTCGCAGCTTCGTTCTCGCCGGCAACTCCTACCTCAACAGGGCGATCTCCCACGACGGTCGATTCGTCACCTTCACCAGTGGCGATGCACTCGTTCCGGGCGATACCAACGGCCGCTCTGACGTATATGTCTTCGACACGGCCACCGGCGAGGTTGAGCTGCTCTCCGACGGGGCCTCGGGCGCAGCCGCCTATTTCCTCGACTCATCGCTCGACGGGGGCGACATGTTCTTCGCCTCCAGGGCCCAGTTGGTGCCGAGCGACGAAGACGAACAGATGGATCTGTACGACGCTCGGGTTGGCGGCGGCTTCGTCGAAGAAGCAAAAGTGGATCCCCAGTCGTGTGGGTCGGCCGACCAGTGTCGGTCCGCCGCTCCGCAGAACGCCCCTGTCGCGGCGGCAACGGAAGCGACCGGCCGGCGGGTGAAACGGCGTAAGTGTCGACACGCTCGCCGGCATCGCGGCCGCGTCGGCAGGCAGCGGCAAGGTTGTCGAGTGAAAGGCAAGCGACGCACCGGCGCGGCCGGCGGCAGGAGCGCGGGGCGATGAGGGGTCGTTGGACGTGGCTTGCAATTCTGGCCATCGGTGCGCTCGTCGCCGGCGGGACGGCCGCTCGTTCGGAGGCCGCGACGTGCGCACCCAACGACACCAATACCTTCGGAGTCGATCCAGGCTGCTTCGACGTCCGGTTCACGGGGCCGCCGACGACGACCAACGAGTCACCTGACTTCACTCAAGCCGGAGGTCATCCGTTTGCGGCGACAGTCGGCCTGCAGTTCAACGCCCCCCTTGGCATCCCGGACCGTCATCTGAATTGGCCGGCTGAGTCGCTCAAGGAGATGGACGTCTCCTTGCCCGAGGGCTTCGCGGCCGACCCGCTGGCTGTCCCCGCATGCACGTTGGCGGACCTCTCGGACAACGTCACGTTGTTGACCGGTCCGAAATGTGCGGCCGCCTCGCAGGTGGGTGTCGCCAATGTCGTCCTCAATCTGTTCGACGGCGGCGGAGGCTTCTTCGGAGATGAACTCGTTGAATTCGAAGACCTGGCGCTGTACAACGTGCGCCCGAACGCCGGGAGCGCCGCGCGGTTCGCCGTCTCCCTGTTCGGGGCGACGCTCGTCTTCGAAGCGAGGCCACGCCCCGACAACGGCATGACGATGCAGATGCACGACGTGAGCCAGGGGTTCAGCTTGATGAACGCCGATATCGAGTTCTGGGGAGTGCCGGCGGACCCCCGCCATACCCCCGAGCGCGCTTGCCCCGGTGAACCCCTGATCGCCGTTGGTGGCCCGACCTGCGCGGCAGGTGTTGCCCCGCGGCCGATGCTGAGGCTTCCCACGTCCTGTGGCGCTCCTCCGATCGCCACGGTCGAAATGGCTTCCTGGGAACATCCGGAGAAAGTCGTCTCCACGAGCGTCGCCAATCACCTCTCGCCGGGCCTTTTCGGCGACCCGAGCGACCCTGCCAACTATCCGTTGAAACGCCCGGGCCTCGATTCTTCCCTCTGGGGCCCCCCGCAGGGATTGACCGGCTGCGGCGCTCTGCCCTTTCACCCGGCGCTCCATGCCGACTCGACCAGCGACGAAGCCGGCGCTCCCACCGGGCTCGACGTCGAGATCGGCTATCCGCAGCAGGGATACAAGGACCCCGACGCTGTTTCCGAATCGGATCTCGGCTCGGCGACGATCGACTTCCCTGCCGGCATCTCGGTCAACCCGTCGATGGCGAACGGGCTGCAGTCGTGCGGCGCCGGTCAAGCTCACTTGGACTCGCAGCAGCCCGCTCAGTGCCCGAATGCGTCCAAGCTCGGTACCGTGGCCATCGCCACGCCGCTGCTTCGCGACGAGCTTGGGGGGTCTGTCTATCTGGCAACCCCGGCGGAGCGCCCTGTCTCGGGCATTCCGGTCTACGTCGTCGCGGAAGACGAGACGTTTTCCGTGAAGTTCGAGGGCGAGGTCGACATCGACGAGGAGAGCGGGCGCATGCGCGTGGTTCTCGACGACAGCCCGCAGTTTCCGCTCGAATCCATGGCGCTCCACTTCTTCGGCGGAGACAGGGCGCCGTTCCTCAATCCGCCCCGATGCGGCGACGTCGCCTTCGTCGGTCGTTTCAAGCCCGCATCCGGCTCCCCCGCGGTGGACGCTCGGGGTGCCTACTCGGTCGCCGCCGGTCGCGGTCGCGGTCCCTGCCCGGCAGCGGGCGGCCGCCCCTTTGCGCCGACCGTAAGGGGCGGTTCGTCGAGCTCGCGCGCCGGCGCCTCCACTCACTTCGTCCTCACTGTCGAACGTGGCGACGGCGAGCAGGAGCTGAGATCACTCGATTTCACCCTGCCCGCGGGCCTGACGGCTTCCCTCGGTGACGTCCGGACCTGCCCTCAGGCGGCGGTCGCCGCGGCGGATGCGAACGGACGATCGGGGGCCGAGGAGATCGCCTCTCCCAGTTGCGACGAAGCTTCGCGGATCGGTCGCTTCGATGTGACTGCCGGTGCCGGGCAGCACCCGTTGCCCCTCGACACGGGCAATCTCTACCTCGGGGGTCGCGTAGATGGCGCCCCGTACAGCGTCATCGCGATCACGCCGATGCTGGTCGGCCCGCTCGACTTCGGAGTGCTTGCCCTTCAGCTCCCGCTCAACCTTGGGCAGCACGATGGCCGCGTCAGGATCCATGGCGAGCTTCCCGCTTCAAAGAGGGGCCTGCCCCTGGCGCTGAGAAAGCTGTCGCTCCACCTCGACCGGCCGGGCTTCCTCTCCAACCCGACGAGTTGCGGCAAATCCGAGATCAGCGCTGCATTTCGCGGAGACGAAGGCGCCGGCGCCACCGCCTCGGCGCCCTTCCGTCTCCGGCATTGCGGGGCGCTCCGCTTCAGGCCGACGGTCAGCATGGAGGCCACCGGGGGTCCCAAGGCGATGAGGCATGGAGGGAACCCCGGCTTCTCGGCGACGATCAAGATGAGCCGAGGCGCGAACCCTCGTCACGTCGCCCTGGTCATGCCCGCCTCGGAGCAACTCGATCCTCTGCACATAGGGCGGGTCTGCAGCAAGCAGCAGGCGGATTCTGAGAGGGGCTGCCCGCCTTCGACGATCTATGGGCACGCCGTGGTGCGCACGCCGATGCTCGACAAGCCTTTGCGGGGACCGGTGTTCTTGCGCGCGTCCGAGCATCGGTTCCCCGATCTCGTCGCGGTGATCTCGGGCGGAGTCGAGCTGGAGCTCGCCGGACGAATGAGCTTCCGCGCCGGCCGTGTGCAAATCGTCTTCGACGACGTGCCTGACCTGCCGCTTTCGCGATTGTCACTACAAGTGATGGGGGGAAAGCGAGGAATCTTCGTGAACAACCGGAACCTGTGTGCCGCTCCTCCCTTCGCCCAGACCCGGCTGGTCGCACAAAACGGCCTTGCCAGGAGAGTCACCACGCGGCTGGGCCTCGCCTGTAGATGAGGGCCGCAGTGGGGCGGAGCGTGGATCCTCCGCTCGAGGACAGGGAAGTTCGGGTCCCCCCCGGAACCTGGCGCGATATAGGTCTTGTGAATTTCGCCGCGGGGTACGTTGCGAGCAAACCGACCGGGGCGAAGAAGCCGCTCAACGTGTTCACGACGCTGGCTCGGCACCGGGGCATGTTCCGTGCGTGGATGTACTTCAGCGGCCGCCTCCTGCGCCGCGGATCATTGGCTCCCACGGATCGCGAGCTGGTGATCCTTCGGGTGGCCCGCAACTGCGGCTCGAGCTACGAGTGGCAGCAGCACGAGAAGATCGCGGCCGATGTGGGCCTGACGCGGGAGATGATCGATGGGATCAGGGCCGCGGAGCCCGGCGACCGGTACGACGCCCATCAAGTCTCCCTGCTGAGAGCGGCGGATGAGCTCCACTGCGACAGGGCAGTCGGCGACGCGACCTGGGGGGCGCTGCGCAAGGATCTCTCCGAGGTCCAGCTGATCGAGCTCTGCATGCTGGTAGGGCAGTACCAGATGCTTGCGATGACCTTGAACAGCCTCGGTACGCCGCTCGAGCCGGCCTAAGCCAGCTCGCAGCGGGCCTGGTAGATCGAGAGGAAGCCGTTTTCGAAGCCGTTGCGCGCGGCGCGCAGGTAGAGGCGCCAGACGCGCACCCGTTCCGGACCCGCCAGCCGCAGCGCCTCGTCGAGGTTCTCGTCGAGCCGGCGCGCCCAGTGGCGCAGCGTCTCAGCGTAGTCGGCGCCGTGCTCTGAGACGTGGCGGGTGACGAAGCCGGCCCGCTCGAGCGCGAGCAGAACGCGTGAGAGCTGGAGCGGTTCGCCGTCCGGGAAGACATAGCGCTCGGAGAAGGCGGCGGCATCCGGATCGGTGTGGCGCAGGCGCGCGATCCCGTGGTTGAGCAGCCTTCCGCCCGGCCCGAGTAGGCCGGCGAGCGTGCGCGCGTAGACGTCGATCTGCTCCTCGCCGACGTGCTCGACCATGCCGATCGAGGCGATCGCGTCGAAGCGCTCGCCGCTCGCGGCGAGGTCGCGGTAGTCCATCACCCGCACCTCGACCCGATCGGCGACGCCGGCTTCCTCGGCCCGTTGTCGTGCCCGTTCGGCCTGCGGCGGTGAGAGCGTGATCCCAAGTACGCGGGCGCCGTACTTGGTCGCGGCGCGCAGTGGGAAGGCGCCCCAGCCGCAACCGACGTCGAGTACCCGCTCGCCCTCATTCAGGGCCAGCTTGCGGGCGACCGTGTCGAGCTTCTCTTCCTGGGCCTGCTCCAGCGTCTCGGCTCCCTCGGCCCAAAAGGCGCAGCTGTAGGTCATCGACTCGTCGAGGAAGAGGGCGAAGAAGTCGTTGGAGACGTCGTAGTGGTGGCGCACTGCCTTGGCGTCGCGCTCCTTGCTGTGGCGGCGGCCGCTGAGCACGAGCTCGGCCGCGGGCCGCCTTGGTGGCCGCTGGATCCCCGCAGCCCGCACCGCCCCGAACAGGAGGCTGCGCTTATCGGCCCCGTCGAGCGCCGGCGGCTGCCAGCTGTCGAGCAGCTCGATCACGGCGTCCATGTCGTCGACCTCGATATCGCCGCTGACATAGGCGCGACCGAGGCCGAGCTGGCCCGGCGCCCGCAGCACATGAGCGGCGGCGCGTGGCGAGCGGATGTAGAACGTCGGCCCGCCGCCATTGCCCGCGGGCAGCTCGGTGCCGTCCCAGAACTCGACCGTGAACGGTCGCTCGGGAATGCGCGCTTCGATCTCGCGACGCAGTGGGGCGGTGCTGGAGAAGGCCAAGGCGCTTGACTTTACCTTTCCCCGGGCCTCAGCCCGTATGATCGCCACTCCGAATGGAAAGCAGCGGCGTTCTCCCCTCAGATATTCAGCCGGTCGCCAACGAGACCCGCGACCGCATCATCACCGGCCTGGTGACGCTGGTCCCCTTCATCGCGATCGGCTTCGCGGCCTGGCAGGTCTGGGGCCAGGCGCTGCACTGGAGCGACGTCTTCCTCTTCCTCGGCATGTATCTGTTCACCGGCCTCGGGATCACGGTCGGCTTCCATCGCCACCTCACCCACCGCAGCTTCAAGGCGAAGACATGGCTGCACGGCTTGCTCGGCATCCTCGGCTCGGCGGCGATCGAGGGGCCGGTGATCTCCTGGGTCGCCGACCACCGCAAGCACCACGCCTTCTCTGACGAAGAGGGGGACCCGCACAGCCCCCACGTCGACCACGGCCACGGCTGGGGGGGCGCCCTGCGCGGCCTCTACCACGCCCACATGGGATGGCTCTTCATCCACACCCAGCGTGGCAACAAGGAACGCTTCGCGCCCGACCTGATCAAGGACCCGGTGATCAACTGGGTCGACCGGACCTTCCTGCTCTGGGCGATCGGCGGCCTGCTCCTGCCCTTCGCGCTGGGATGGGCGATCGGCGGCACCCTCTTTGCCGGGGTCACCGGGCTGCTCTGGGGCGGGCTGGTCCGGGTCTTCGTCTTGCACCACTTCACCTACAGCATCAACTCCCTCTGCCATGTCTTCGGGCGCCGTGACTTCGAGACCACCGACGAGTCCCGCAACCTCGCCTTGATCGCGATCCCGACCTTCGGCGAGGCTTGGCACAACAACCACCACGCCTTCCCGACCTCCGCCACCCACGGCCTCGGCCGCCGGCAGTTCGACCTCTCGGCGATCGTGATCGACCTGCTCGAGAAGACCGGAGCCGTCTGGGACGTGGTGCGGGTGCCGCCGGAGCGCCTGGCTTCGAAGTCCGTGGCCTGAGCGGTATCTCGACTTAGGCCCGGGTCTCGACTACGGTCCCGGGATGGATCGCGCCAAGCCCAACCAGCGCCAACGGCTGACGCAGGCGATGATCGCGAGCGCAGCCCGCTACGGCTACGGGCAGGCGAGCGTCGCCAGGGTGGTCGGGCAGGCAGGCGTCTCCCGCGCCACCTTCTACGAGCACTTCCGGGACAAGGAGGACTGCTTCCTCGCGGCGTACCGCGAAGTGGCCTCCTCGACGATGGCGGGCCTGAACCGGGTCTACGACGATCCGGTCTGGGAGAACCGGCGTCGCGGGGTCATCTCCCACCTGCTCGAGGGCGCCGAACGGAACCCCGCCGCCGCGCGAGTGATCCTGATCGAGTCGCTCGCCGCCGGCCCCGCGGTGCGCGCCGAGCACGAGCGGATCGTCGACTCGATCGAGGTCTCGGTCGAGGAGTACCTGAGCGACGGCCCGGACGGGGCCCAGTTGGAGATCCCGGCGCGGGCGCTGCTCGGTGCGGTCTGGGGCGTCATCGCCAACCGGGTTCTGCGCGGCGAGACCGGCAGGCTGGTCGAGCTGGCGGACGACCTCGACGCCTGGCTCGCGGTCCACACCCTGCCGCCGGGACGGCAGCGGCGCAGGCGGGCCGAATGGGAGGAGCTCGGTGCCTGCATCGCGTCGCCCCGCAAGCCGCTGCCGAGCCCGCTGGACAGCCGCCTTCCGCGCGGCCGCGCGGCCTTGCCCGCCGCCTCGGTTGCCGGTGAGCAACGCCTGCGGATCTTCGCGGCGATCGCCCGGCTCTGTCGGCAGAAGGGCTACGCGGCCACCACCGTCGCCAACGTGGTCACCACCGCGGGTGTCTCCCGCGAGGCCTTCTACGAGCAGTTTCGCGGCAAGGAGGACGCCTTTCTCTCGGCCCAGGCCTACGCGCTGGAGAGCAGCGTCTCGATTGCCGCGGCCGACTTCTTCAGCGCCGGCGCCTGGCCGGAACGGCTGTGGCGGGGGGCGACGACGACGCTGCGCTACGTCGCCGGGCTACCGGATCTGAGCACCCTCGACTTCGTCGAGAGCTACGCGGTCGGCACCCCTGCCATTCGCCGCTCGTTCGAGGGGCGAATGGCCTACACGCTGTTCCTCCAGGAGGGCTATCGCCAGCGCCCGGAGGCCGAATCTCTGCCGCGCATCTGCTCCGAGGCGATCGCGGGGGCGATTCTCGAGCTGATGCGCCGACAGGCGCTGCAGGGAGAGGTGGAGCGCGCCCCGGAGCTCCTGCCTCAGATCGCCTACTTAGCTCTGGCGCCGTTCATCGGCCTCGACAGCGCCATGCGGCGGGTGGAAAGCGAGTGCGCTAGATCGCTACGCGAAAGACCGAGCGAACGCTCTCTCGCACGTCCGCCCGTAAGCTGAAACGGCTGGCGGGGCGGCCGGGGGTCTCGCCGTCGCTCTTGCCGGGCCGCTCCTGGATCACTCCCACCGCGACCAGGTTGTCGAGATGGCGCCGCAGCGTCTGCCCGCTGGCCGAGCCACGGGCGATCAGCTCGGGCACCGTTGCGTCGCTGACGTCGCTGAGCGCGCGCAGGATGTGCAGTCGGACCGGGTCGGCGATCACGTCCAGCCAGCCGAGACGATCTGAGCTTGCTGTGGCTACTGGCGGCGGCGCACTCACTGTTCCCTGAAGTCTCCCTGGCCCTTTGAACATTGGTGGTTGCCTCGGTCGCGATTTGGCAAAGACCCTGTGCCTGCCGACTGGCGTGCAGAGGTCTTTAGCCAAAGCCTCAACTCATGGCGAACTAAAGGGTTTATAGGGCACGATTGTGTACGTGGTGTTAAGCGCCGCAGCTACTCCGTGGTAAAAACCGAATCTCGACTAGTCAGGAATAAACAGCGTTGGTCTTTTTGTCAGGGGGCTGCCGGCGACTCGTACGAGTCGACCCAGGCCCCGCAAGCCTTGGCCAGGGGCACCACTCGGTGCGCGCCGGCGCGCACGGCGACGAGCTCACCCAGGCTTGCCTTGCCCGCGTAGCCGCTCAGCCGTTGCAGGGCGTTTGGCTCCTCGGCTTCGACCGTGAAGGGCACCGACCCGCCAGGGCTCTCAATCGTGCCCGCGGGCCAGAACTGGCCCTGGTTGGCGAGACTGATCGTGTTGGGTCGCTGGCCGTCGAGCGCCGCCGGCAGCGTCAGCCGCAGGCCGGGCGCGACGAGGGTCAGGTCGAAGGGGGAGAAGTACTGGATCGAGAGCCGCCAGCGGCCAGGCCCGAGCCGCAGCTCCTGGGTGCTGCTCTCTCCCGTCGCCGGCTCGGCCTGCGGGCGCCAACGCGCCTTGGGCCCCACCACCGTGTCGGGGAAGAGCGAGGCCCGGCCGGGGGAGGCGAGAAGGACGCGAATCTCGGGCGAGGCGCAGCTCGCGCGCGCCGCCGGTTCGGTCCCCTCGAGCAGCACATGGTGATTCTCGGGCGGCGTGCCGGTGCGCTTCCAGAGGATGTAGGAGGGGGTGGCGGCGACCCGCCGGAAGCCCGCCGGCGCTTCGCTGTTCCAGGCGGCCCGGCCGGTGATCACGTAGGGGAAGCGCTCGAGCGTCCCACGCGAGAAAGAGTCGAAGTCGATCGGGCTGTATGCATCGCCGGTGTCGAAGGGCTTTTCCGGGCTGGGGGAGACGTCGGCATCGGGGAACTCGACCAGGGGCACGTGCGTGTCGGCGCCCATTAGCTCGTAGGCGGCGTAGCGGTCCTGCCCGGCGTAGAGGACGGGTTCCCCGCGCACGATCGGGATCAACGACTGCAGCTCGGAGCCGTGGCCGGGAGGCCCGACCGGGGCGTCGCGCAGCACCAGCAGGCTGGAGTAGATCGCGCCGCCGACGAACGCCACGGCGAGCACGCTCCAACCCAGTCGCCACCTCCCGGGTGAGCTGCCCGCGAGTTCCGCCAGCAGCGGGCGGATCGCGATCAGCATCGCCGGCGGAGCCGCGATCATCAGCGCCTTGGCCTGGGAGTACTCGCCGCTGCCGGCGACCGCGGCGATGTAGAGCACCGTGCAGCCGAGGAGCGCCATCGGCACGGCGAAGTTGCGGCGGCGCAGCCACCAGGTGCCGCCGAGCAGGATCGCCGCCGCGGCGATCACCGTCGCCAGCCCGGTCAGCTGCGCGCCTCCGGCTGCGTTGAGCCGGTAGTTGGAGGCCGGCCAAACGCCGAGCGCCTCGAGCGGCGAGACCGGCCCGTAGGTGTTGGTGCCGGCGACCCGGTTGAAGCCGTGGATGAAGGCGAAGGGGCCGACCACGGTGAGCACCGCGAGGATGCCGAGCACGGCGACGATCAGCAGCGTTGTCGGCTGGCGCAGGGTGCCCAGCCATGCCCGCGGCGCTAGCGCCCCCCGCAGCGGCGCGAAGGTGAGTGCCCAGATCGCGAAGATCAGCAGCGGCCAGGCGAGCCCGGCGAAGCTGTAGGAGAAAAAGATCCCGGTCGCCAGGGTGAGGCCGAGGATCGCCGTGCCAAAGGCGGACGCGCCTGCTTCGCCTCGCTCCTGCTCGCGCTCGAGCCGGTGGAGCAGGAGGGCGAAGGCGAGGACGAAGAGCGCCTCGCCGGTCTCCTTGAAGGCGCCCTGGGCGAAGTAGGAGGCGCCGAGGTAGGGGACCGCGACGAGGACCGCCGCGAGGGCTCGCCGTCCAGGGCCGAGATCGTCGAGCGCGGTCAAGGTGACGAGCGCGGTGAGGATGCCGATCGCGAAGATCTCGCCGACGAAGGCCTGGCCGAGGCCGATGCCCGGCAGGGCGGCGATGCCCGCGGCAAGAGCGTGCGGTCCCAGCGGATAGCCGGCTTCCGGTGCCGGGCCGAGGCCGCTGCGCAGCCACTCGGCCCAGGCCAGGTGCAGGCCGAGGTCGTTGTTGAAGCCGACCCCGATGATCCCCCAACGGCCGCTGACGGCGAACGGGATCGAGAAGGCGAGGGCGACGATCAGGGCGACCGGCCAGCCCTCGCGCAGCAGCGATGCGCCGCCGGCCTGGCGCGGCCGTCGCCAGAGCAGGGCGGCCGCGGCGACGACGAGGAGAACGAGGCCGATCGTCGCGCTGGTCGCGTGCCCGGGCGCCCGGGCGAGGAACCCGGTCACCGTCAGCACGGCGCCGAAGCCGACCGCGGGCGCCAGCCAGCGCCGCGACTCGTTCCCGCCGGTGAGGCCGAGGATCGCGTGTCCAACCAGGATCGAGGCGGCGCAGATCAGCGCCGCCGAGGCGTAGGTCCCGATCATCAGGGGCGGAAACTATGGCAGCGAGGGGCGCCGGCGCCGCCTCGCTCAGTACTTCTCGGCCGCCCGTTCCAATGCCGGGCGCAGGTCCTCGCCCCGCAGCGGCTCGTTGTGGCCGGTGCCGACGACCTTTGGCTCCAGCGCTGCCAGCCTGCGAACCGACTCCTTCGCCTTGGCGTGATCCCAGGCCCAGGCGGGGTGCGGCACGCTCGCCTCACCCTGGGGCAGTGGTTTCAGGCGGGCCGAGTCGACGAGGTAGACGACGTCGCTGACGAGGGCGAGGCGGTCGCTCTCACGCCAGAGGCCGATCAGGCCGGGGGCGTGGCCGGGGAAGTGGATGACGCGGAAGCCCGCCACCTCGTCGCCCTCGGAGAAGGTGCCGGCGATCTTGACCGCGCCGCCGTCCCAGCGCCGCAGCAGCAGGGGATAGATCCAGCGCACCGGCGCGACTGGCAGCTGGGAGAGGTCCATGTAAGGGGCGATCGCGGCGTCGCTTTCGGCGTCGCCGACCTCGTCGGGATGGCAGAAGACGGGGACGCCCATCGCGGGCGCGGTGCCGCGGTGGTCGGCGTGAGCATGGCCGAGCACAACTCGCTTCAACCCGCCGAGCCGGGTGGCGGCGGCCCGCGCCTGCTTGGTCATCGCCTTGGTCCCGGCATCGAACTGCACCACCCCGTCGCCGTCCTCGAGGAAGTAGATGTTCATCGCCTTGCGGATATCCCCGCGCAGCAGCCAGACCCCGTCGGCGACCTTCTCCATGATGAGATCAGCCTAATGCCAGTTCTGTGGAAAGCCGGAATGGCGGTGCTGCTGATCTGCCTGCTCGCCTCGATGGGGATCGCGATCTACCGCTTGGCGACGACCCCGACCGAAATCCTCGGTGACGGTTTTCACGGACTTCATGCTCGCCCTCACGGCTCCCGTTAGTATCGGCGCCGTTCAGCTGACCGAGCAGAGGAGGCGGCGTGTTCACTCGCATCGTGGTTGGAACCGACGGGTCGGAGACTGCCGCCGAGGCGGTCCGCCAGGCTGTTGACCTCGCCAAGCTCGCCGGCGCCCGGCTCAGCATCGTCAGCGCCTACGCGCCGGTCTCGAAGCGACGGGTCGAGGGCGAGAAGGAAGGCGCCCCGGCGGACGTCCAGTATGAGATCGGCCCGCGCGAGGACGTCAATCTGGTCCTCGATGCCGCCGCCGCGTCGGCGCGCAAGGAGGGGATCGAGGTGCAGACCCACCCGGTCGAGGCCGACCCCGCCGAGGCGATCCTCAACGTCGCCGAAGAGACCAAAGCCGACCTGATCGTGGTCGGCAACAAGGGCATGACCGGGGCGCGCCGTTTTCTGCTCGGCAGCGTTCCCAACAACGTCTCCCACCACGCGCCCTGCAGCGTGATCATCGTCAGAACGACTTAGAGACCGTCAGCCGCCGCGGGTCGCGTGCGCCTGGCCGCGCGGTTCGGTCGCCAGGGCGGCGTCGATCAGGCCGGCGCCCTCGCGAGTCGCCGGCTGCCCGAGGCTGCGAGCGGTGCGGCGCAGGCGTTTTGTTACCGCGGCCACCCGTCCCTGCGTGCGCTTGTGGATGACCGTGCCGCTTGCCAGCACCATCGCAGCGACGCCGGAGACGTGCGCGGCCGCCATCGAGGTGCCGACGTAGTTGCCGGGCTCGCCGAAGCGGCGCGTGCTTCCGGCCTTCAGGGTCACTTGGTAGATCGAGCTTGAGGAGATCGAGGGACAGCCGCTCAGCGGTGGGCCGCCGCCGGGGGCGACCACGTCGACGTCGGGGCCGGTCAGCGAGTAAGAGCCCAGGCAGCCGCCCTCGGTGCTGCCGCCGACGCCGATCGTGTGCGGGCTGGTCGCCGGCGGGGCAACGCAGGCCTCCGAGCCGAGGTTGCCAACCGAGGCGACCGCGATTACCCCGTGCTCGTAGGCCTGCTGCAGCGCTTCATCGACTCCGGGCACGTCGCGGCCGCAGCCGAAGTTGAAGCTCATGTTGATCACGTCGGCGCCGTTGGCGACGGCGAAGCGGATGCCCCTGGCGATCTGATCGGCCTGTCCCCGCCCCTGCGCGTCGAGCACGCGCACCGGCATCAGCTTCGCCCGGTAGGCGAGGCCGGTGAGGCCGATGCCGTTGTTGGTCTTCTCGGCGATCGTGCCCGCGACGTGCGTGCCGTGGCCGTTTTCGTCGAGCGGCAGGCGATCGCCGTCGACGAAGTCATGGCCCTTGACGAACTGGCCGGCGGCGAAGTCGGGGCTGCGGCGGAAGTGCCTGCCGAGCGAGCGGTAGGCGATGCCGGTGTCGAGCACGGCCACGGTCACTCCCGCGCCGCCGGGATGCCCCGCCGCTTCCAGGTTTTCCCAGGCGCCGACGGCGTCGATACCGCCGGGGGAGATGGGAACCAGCGGCGTCGGCAGGCCCTCCCAGGGCAGGAGGTTCCATTGCTTGGAAACCCAGCCACCGGGTGGGCCCGGCGGTCCGCTGAGCGGCCCGGGGTCGTTGGGGACCGACGGTTCTTCTTCGCTCGCCGAGGCGGTGGCGATGTAGTCGGGCGCGGCATAGGCGACGCTGGGATTGGATCGCAGCGCGGCGGCTGCCGCGCTAACGCTGGTCTGCCGCGGCAGGGCGATCGTTCGGGCTCGCTCGCGTCCTGCCAGCTTGACGATCAGCCGGTGCGGGACGAAGCCATGCGCGTCCGAGACGCCGACCGCGGCCTGGCCGGGAGCCGGGGCAAGCATCAGGGCCGCGAGCAGGGTTGCGGCGGCGATCGGGAAGCGTCGATTCATCTTTGCGTTGGCCCCTGAATCCCCTGCGATCGAGCGGGCCTCTCCCTAACACCGGTCCGCCGACGAAGTTGTAGTCCCACATACTCCCCCATGTATGGCGGACGACGCTGCAAATCAGCTTGCCGAACAGATGATGGCGCTGGCGATCGAGCGGGCGCGCGAGGCTGAGAGCCACGGGGACGTGCCGATCGGCGCCGTGATCGCACGGGAGGGGGAGGTACTCGCCGCCGCAGGCAACGAGCGCGAGCTGCGCGCCGACCCCACCGCCCACGCCGAGATCCTCGCCATCCGCGCCGCCGCCGAGGCGCTCGGCGGCTGGCGACTGCCCGGCACCACGCTCTACGTGACGCTCGAGCCCTGCGCGATGTGCGCGGGCGCGATCGTCCTCGCCCGCATCCCCAAGGTCGTCTTCGGCGCCCCCGACCCCAAGGCCGGCGCCGCCGGCAGCGTCCTCGACGTGCTCGCCGAGCCGGCGCTCAACCACCGCCCCGAGGTGAGCGGCGGCGTGCTCGAGGCCGAGTGCGCCGCCCTGCTGCGCGAGTTCTTTGCCGGTCGGCGCTGAGGGCCTCTGCGAGCGCTCGCGGGATTGGGCATTCCCGTCCTCGACTGAGCGGAGAGGGTGGGATTCGAACCCACGAGGCGGGTTAACCCCGCCCACGCGATTTCCAGTCGCGCTCCTTAAGCCACTCGGACACCTCTCCGTGGATAGCTCAAGCGTATTGCCTTCACCCTCCGGCAGGTGCAACGCTTTCCGGCCTTGCGAGGGGGGTAACGCGTTGCACTAGGCGGCTGCGGTCTGCGGCACGGCTTGCGGCGCCGAAGCCGGGAGCGGCAGCACGATCTCCTCGCCTCCGCCCACGCGCAGCGCCGGCCGGTGGCCGCGCAGGCGCTCGTGGTTGCAGACCACATAGCACCACTCCATCAGGCGCATGCGTGAGGCCGAGTCGATTTCGGTGATCGTGGCGCCCACCAGGTGCCGCCCCTCGGCCTCGCGGCAGGAGCGCACCTCGACCTGAGCCGCGACCTCGTGCGAGCCGCCCGCGGCGTCTTCGAGCTGCAGCAGGATCGCCGGCTTGGCGCCGACCGTGAGCGGGGCGTCGAGGACGAGGCCGACACCGGCGGCGCTGGCGTCGATCAGGCGCCCGCTCACATGGCCATCCTCGGAATAGCACTCGGCCTCGGCGTCGCCCTCGAAGCGGTAGACGAGGCGCCGCTGCTGACGCTTGCCGACGGCGAAGAGAGTGCGGAGGATGCGGCGCATCTCGATCAGGCCGAGCAGCGGCACGATCACGGCGGCGATCCCCGGCAGGTCGGGCAGCGGTCCGACTCCGGCGAGGTCGAGCAGGCGCAGCACGGTGCCGGCGCCGACGACGACGGCGCAGAGGATCACCAGCCGCAGCTTGCGCACCGACTCGAACCCGCCGCCGCCGGTGCCTTGCTTCGGCGTCACCTTGAAGGCGGTGTGGCCGGGGCGGAAGATGCAGCGCAGGGCGCGCGTGTAGATCTCCATCGTCAGCAGCTCGTAGTGGGCGGTCTCGCCGATCTTCATGTAGCCGCGTGCGAGCGCGGAGCCGGCGCCGAGGTTGAGCGTCACGTAGGGCAGCCAGAGCGCGGCCAGCGCCGGCACGCTGACCTTCATCGGCAGCTCGCCGCTCCACATCACCAGGCCCAGCGTCGCCATCAGCAGCAGTCGCATCGGTGGCGCCAGGTAGGCGAAGAGGCTGGCGAAGTAGGAGAGCCGCTGCAGGGGCTTGAGCTCGGAGGCGCGCAGGGGGGACTCGGGCAGGGTGAAGACGGCGAGGTTGCCGCGGGCCCAGCGGTCGCGTTGCAGCAGGTAGCCGTCGAGGTCGTGCGGGGCGAGGCCCTGGACCACGACCTCGTCGTGGTAGCGGCTCTTCCAGCCATGGCGCTGCATGCGGATCGTCGTGTGGAAGTCCTCGGCGATCGTCTCGGTGGCGACGCCGCCGATCTCGAGCAGCGCCTCGCGCCGGATCAGCGCCGCCGAGCCGCACCAGTAGGCGGCGCCATGGCGGTCCTTGCCGGGGCAGACGACGCGGTAGAAGAGCGACTGCTCGTGGCGGCCGACCACGTAGTGCTGGACCGAGTCGTGATTGAAGAAGTCGTGCGGGCTCTGCACCAGAGCCATGCGCTCGTCGTCGAAGTAGCCGACCATCGCGTCGAGCGCGTCGGGCATCGGCACGTGGTCGGCATCGAGCATCAGCACCAGCTCGCCCTCGGTGCGGCTGAGCGCCGCGTTGATGTTGCCGGCCTTGGCGTGGGAGTTGTCGGGGCGGGTCAGGTACTCGGCCCCGGCGAGCTTGGCGAGCTCCGCCATCTCCGGCCGTTTGCCGTCGTCGAGCAGGTAGGTAGTGTGGGGGTAGGTGAGGGCGCGGCAGCCGGCCAGCGTGGCCGAGACGACCTCGATCGGCTCGTCATAGGTGCAGACGTATACGTCGACCGTGCGCCCCGGCGTCGCCTGCGGCCGCACCGCCGGCGGCCGCGACCAGGAGAACCAGGCCAGCGTGCCGAGTGCCCAAAGCCCGTAGATCTCGGTCAGCAGCAACATCCCGTAGGCGACCGGGCTCGCCCCCTGGCTGCTCCAGCCGACTCGCCAGATCAGGTAGCCGATCCCCCAGAGCAGGGCGATGATCGCCAGCGCGCGCAGCAACAGCGGCCGGCGATCGAAGAAGCTCCCGAGTCGGGTCTGCGCGGTGCTTTCCACGCGGCTGCATCGGCGCAAACCCGTCGGTTCTTGA
>Ga0207687_10000359_pt1 | contig 30426 bp, 30 predicted proteins | sample KBSM54metaG_FD_184399 | JGI IMG/M metagenome (GOLD analysis project Ga0207687, IMG submission 184399) | Miscanthus rhizosphere microbial communities from Kellogg Biological Station, Michigan, USA - KBS M5-4 metaG (SPAdes) (version 2) | ecosystem: Host-associated > Plants > Roots > Rhizosphere >...
TCCTCCCACGCCAAGGGCGGCATCGCCATCGTGGCCGACCCCCGCACGGGCGAGATCCTGGCCCTGGCCAACCTGGACGCGGGCAGGAAGGGCGCCCCGCCGACGCCCAGCTACGACAACATGGCCGTCACCCGGGTCTACGAGCCGGGCTCGGTGAACAAGGTCGTCACCATCGCGGGGGCGGTGGAGGAGGGCGTGGTCGAGGGCGACACCCGCCTGAGCGTGCCCGACAGCCTGCGGGTGGCCGACGCCGTGTTCCAGGACGACGAGCACCACGAGCCGGCCTACTGGTCGGTGGACCAGATCATGGCCGAGTCGTCCAACGTGGGCACCATCATGATCGGCCAGAAGCTGGGCAAGGAACGCATCAACCGCTACCTGTCCGACTTCGGCCTGGTCGACCAGACCGCCCTCGACTTCCCGGGCGAGTCGGGCGGCATCCTGCCCGCCCTCGACGACTGGTCGGGCACATCGATCGCCACCGTCCCCATCGGCCAGGGCGTGGCCGTGACCGCCATGCAGATGCTGGGGGCGTACAACACCATCGCCAACGGCGGCGTCTACGTCGCCCCCCGGCTGGTGCGGGGCACGCTCGACGCCTCGGGCAAGCTGCACGAGGCCGACGTGGCCAAGGGCCGCCGGGTGGTGTCGGCGGCGACGGCGGCCGCCGTGACCAAGATGCTGGTGGGCGCGGTGGCGGAGGGCACCGGCACCGCCGCCGCCCTCCCCAACTACACCGTGGCCGGCAAGACGGGCACCGCCCGCAAGCCCAAGGACGGCGCCCTCGGCTACCAGGATGGGGCCTACGTGGCCAGCTTCGTGGGCTTCGTCCCCGCCTCCGCCCCCCGGCTGTCGGTGATCGTGGTCCTCGACGAGCCCACGCCGTACTACGGCGGGCTGGTGTCGGCGCCGGTGTTCGCCAAGCTGGCCGCCATCGGCACCCGGCTCTTCGCCATCCCGCCCCAGCCCACCAGCGACGGTCCCCTCACCACGTCGTCGGGCCGGGACGTGGCGGCCGGTACGCTCGGGCTTTCGCCGACGAGAGCCTGAGACCGTGCATCGACCTCACTCCGCTTCGCTCCGTCCGGCCGAGTCGACGGCGCCGCGCCCGGCCACGAGCGGGTGACGAACAACGTGCGACTGGCCCAGATCCTGGGCGACGTCGAGGTGCTGGAGCTGCGGGGCGACCCGGGGCCGGGCGACGCCGACATCGTGGCCGTCACCGCCACCTCCCAGGCGGTCGTCCCGGGATCGCTCTTCTGCTGCATCCGGGGCCGGGCCGCCGACGGCCACGACTTCGCCCCCGCGGCGGTGGCGGGCGGGGCGGTGGCGCTGCTCTGCGAGCGTCCCGTCGAGGGAGTCACCGTGCCCCAGGCGGTGGTGGCCGACAGCCGGCCGGCCATGGCCCGGGCCGCGGCCGCCGTCCACGGGCATCCCTCCCGCCGGGTGGCGGTGGTCGGCGTCACCGGCACCAACGGCAAGACCACGACGACCCACCTGCTGCGGGCCGTCCTCCAGGCGGACGGCCGCCGGGCGGAGGTCATCGGCACCCTCTCCGGCGCCCGCACCACCCCCGAGGCCACCGAGCTGCAGGCGGCCCTGGCCGGGGCCGCCGACCGGGGGGCGGACGCGGTCGCCCTCGAGGTGTCGTCCCACGCCCTGGCCCAGCACCGAGTCGACGCGGTGTGGTTCTCGGTGGCCGTGTTCACCAACCTCAGCCCCGAGCACCTCGACTTCCACGACGGGATGGACGACTACTTCGCGGCCAAGGCCGGCCTCTTCGACCCGGAGCGGGCCCGGGTGGCGGTGGTGAACGCCGACGACCCCTGGGGCCGCCGGCTGTTGGCGGCCGCCCGCCTGCCCACCCGCACCTTTTCCCTGGCCGACGCGGCCGGCCTCGAGCTGGGTCCCGACGGCGCCCGCTTCCGGTGGGACGGCCACCCGGTGTGGCTCCGGCCCGGGGGCACCTTCAACGTGGCCAACGCCCTGGCCGCGGCCGCCGCCGCCCGAGAGCTCGACGTCCCCGCCGGCGCGGTGGCGGCCGGGCTGTCGAGCGCCGGCGTCGTGCCCGGCCGTTTCGAGTCGGTCGACCGGGGGCAGCCGTTCCGGGTGCTCGTCGACTACGCCCACACCCCCGCCGGCCTGGAGGCCTGCCTGCGGGCGGCCCGCGAGCTCGCCGCCGAGGGCGGCCGTGTCCTCGTGGTGTTCGGGTGCGGCGGCGACCGCGACCGGGCCAAGCGGCCGCTCATGGGCGCCATCGCCTCCCGGCTGGCCGACCGCACCGTGGTCACGTCCGACAACCCCCGCTCCGAGGACCCCCGGGCGATCGTCGACGACGTCCTCGCCGGGGTGGAGCGGCCGGCGACGGTGGTGGTCGAGCCCGACCGGCGGGCGGCCATCGCCCTGGCCCTGGCCGACGCCGGGGCCGGCGACGTGGTCGTGGTCGCGGGCAAGGGCCACGAGACCACCCAGGTCGGCGCCCACGGCGTCGTCGCCTTCGACGACCGGGTGGTGGCGGCCGAGGAGCTCGACCGGCTGGGGGCGGGCGCCTAGATGGTCGCCCTCCTCATCGCCGGCAGCGTGGCCCTGATGACCGCCATCCTGGGCACGCCCATCCTCATCCGCTCGTTCCAGGTGCGGGGCATCGGCCAGCAGATCCGGGAGGACGGTCCCCAGGGGCACCTGACCAAGGCGGGCACGCCCACCATGGGCGGGCTCGCCATCCTGGCCGCGGTGGTGGCCGGCTACGTCGCCGCCCACATCCGCACCGGCGCGGTGTTCACCGCGGCCGGCTTCCTCGTCATCATGGTCATGCTGGGGGCGGGGCTGGTCGGGCTGATCGACGACTGGATCAAGATCTCCCGCCAGCGCAGCCTGGGCCTCGACAAGAAGGCCAAGACGCTCGGCCTGCTCCTCGTGTTCCTGTGCTTCGCGGTGCTGTCCGTGTACAAGGCCAAGGTCCGCACCGACCTCTCGTTCGCCCGCACCGTCGGCATCGACCTGAGCAACCCCGTCTACATCATCTGGGCCGTCCTCGTGCTGATGGCGGCGGCCAACGCCGTCAACCTGTCCGACGGCCTCGACGGCCTGGCCGCGGGCTCGGCCATGTACGCCTTCTCCGCCTTCGTGTTCATCGCCTTCTGGCAGTTCCGCCACGAGTCCTGCTACTTCCTCGGCCCCGCCCTCGACCTGTCGATCGTGGCCGCCTCCGTCACCGGCGCCTGCGCCGGCTTCCTGTGGTGGAACGCGGCCCCGGCCAAGATCTTCATGGGCGACACCGGGTCGTTGGGGATCGGGGCCGGCCTCGGCGCGCTCGCGCTCACGACCAACACCCACCTGCTGCTGCCCGTGGTCGGCGGTCTGTTCGTGATGATCACCATGTCGGTGGTGGTGCAGGTGATCGGCTTCCGGATCTGGCACGTCCGGGTCTTCCGGATGGCGCCCATCCACCACCACTTCGAGCTCATCGGCTGGCCCGAGACCACCGTCATCGTCCGCTTCTGGATCCTGGCCTCGCTGCTCACGGCCCTGGCCATCGGCCTGTTCTACGCCAACTTCCTGTCCGCCGGGGTGTGCCGGCTGATGGGGACCGGGGGCTGACGTGGGCTCCGAGCTGGCCCTGGTCGTGGGCATGGGGCGAAGCGGGGAGGCCGTGGCCGGCCATCTCCTGGCCCACGGGTGGCGGGTGATCGCGGTCGACGACGCGCCCGGGGCGGCCGGGCGGGAGCGGGCCCGGGCCCTGGGCGTGGAGCTGGTCGAGCACCCGGCGCCGGACGAGCTGCGCCGGCTGGTGGAGTCGGTGGACCTGGTGGCGACGAGCCCGGGCGTGCCGGTGCGCCATCCCGTGTTCCTGGCCGCGGCCGAGCAGGACGTGCCCGTGCTGGGCGAGATCGAGCTCGCGTGGCGGGACCTGGACCGGCCGGTGGTGGCCGTCACCGGCACCAACGGCAAGACGACGGTCACGACGTTGATCGCCCGCATGCTGGTGGAGTCGGGCGTCGCCGCCATCGCCGCCGGGAACATCGGCCTGCCCCTGTCGGCGGCGGTGGGCCGGGAGGTCGACGTGGTCGTGGCCGAGGTCTCGTCCTTCCAACTGCAGTTCGTGGACGGGTTCCGGCCGCACGTGGCGGTGTGGCTCAACCTGGCCGCCGACCACCTCGACTGGCATCCCGACGTCGACGCCTACGTGGCCGCCAAGGCCCGCATCTGGGAGCGCCAGGGCGACGACGACGTGGCCGTCGTCAACGCCGACGACCCGGTGGTGATGGCCGCCGCCGGGTCGGCGCCGGGTCGGGTCGTCACCTTCGGGCTGGTCGGTGTGGGTGGGTCGCCGATGTGGACGGTGGTGGACGGCGCGCTGTGCGGTCCCGACGGGCCGCTGGTGGGGCTGGACGAGCTGCCCCGGGCCCGTGGCCACGACGTCGCCAACGCCCTGGCCGCGGCCGCCGCCGCGTCGGCTGCGGGGGCGACTGTCGACGGCATCCGGGCCGCGCTCGTCGGCTTCGAGGGACTGCCCCACCGGCTGGAGCTGGTGGGAGAGGCGGGCGGGGTCTCGTGGTACGACGACTCCAAGGCCACCAACCCCCACGCGGCCGCGGCCGCGGTGGCCGGCTTCGAGTCGGTGGTGCTCATCGCCGGGGGGCGGAACAAGGGCCTCGACCTCGGGGCCCTGGCCGCCGGCGCCCCCCGCATCCGGGCCGTGGTCGCCATCGGGGACGCGGCGGGCGAGGTGGCCGCCGCCTTCGACGGCCTGCGCCCGGTGCGCACCGCCCTGTCGATGGACGAGGCCGTCCTGCTGGCCGCGGCCGCCGCCCGCCCGGGCGATGCCGTCCTGCTGGCCCCGGGCTGCGCCTCGTTCGACTGGTACGACTCCTACGCCCGGCGGGGCGACGACTTCGCCCGCGCCGTCCGCTCCCTCCTGGAGGACGCCCCGTGACCCCTCGCCGACCCCCCGCCCGCCCCGGTCCTGGGTATGAAAAGGTGCGCTCACGCCCCCTTTTCGCACCCAGGACCGCGCTGCCTCCGCCGCCTGGGCCCCGTGTCGGCGCCCGCCCGCGTGCGGTCGCCACCGTCGACCGCCCCGAAGCCGACTCCGGCGCCGGGGCCGCCCACGACCTCGCCGCCCGCCTCACCCGACGCCCCACGCCGACGGTCGCCGCCAACCCCGTCCGCCCCGCCCCTCCCGCGCCACTGACCCCCCCGCCATCGGCCCGCCGCCCCCTCGCCGCCCGACCCCCGACCCCCGCCCCGGCCCACCGGCCGCCCCGCCCGGCTCCGTCGCGCCGCGTCTCGGCCCGGGCGCCGGGCCGGGCCGCGACCGGCAGGTCCCCCTTCTCCCGGGCGACGGGCCCGAAGCCGATCGGGGTGCGGGCGGCGAAAACGCACGTCCTGGCCCCGCCGATGTCCGCCCCGCCCAGGTCGGCCCCGCCCAGGTCGGCCCCGCCCCGGCTGGCCCCGCCCCGGCTGGCCCCGCCCCGGCTGGCACCGCCCCGGCCGAAGTCGACCGCGCCCCGCCGGCCGAAGTCGGCCGCACCCCCCCCGGCCCGGCTGGCGGTGGCCCCCGCCCGGGAGTCGGGCTGGATGCTGCTGGCCACCGTCACCGCCCTGCTCATCGTGATGGGACTGATGATGGTGCTCTCGGCCTCGTCGGTGGAGGCCCTCCGCAGCTACGGCGGCGCGTGGGTGTTCTTCCAGAAACAGGCGGTGTGGGTGGCGGTGGGGACCGTGGCCATGGTCGTCACCGCCGTCTGGGACTACCGGCGGTGGTCGCTCCTCGCCTGGCCGCTGGTGGTCGCCTCGCTCGTCCTGCTGCTGGCCGTACACGTGCCGGGCGTGGGGATCAAGGTCAGTGGGTCCACTCGCTGGCTGGGGTTCGGCTTCTTCACGTTCCAGCCGTCGGAGCTGGCCAAGTTCGCCCTCCTCGTCTTCATCGCCGACCTCCTGGCCCGGCGCTCCGACCGCATGCACGACGCCCGACTCACCCTGCGGCCGGTGGTCGTGGTGGCGGGCGCCCTCGGCGGCCTGGTGCTGCTCCAGCCCGACATGGGCACGGCCATGGTGCTCGTCCTCATCGTGCTGGTCGAGCTCTTCGTGGCCGGCCTGCCCCTCGCCCGCATGATGGCTGTGTTCGTCGCCTCCGCCGGCGGCGCCCTCGTGCTGGCCATGGGCGCCGGCTACCGGCGGGGCCGGGTGGCCGGGTTCCTCAACCCGTGGGCCGACGTGTCCAACACCGGCTACCAGGTGGCCCAGTCCCTGGTCGCCCTCGGCACCGGGCACGTGGCCGGCGTCGGACTCGGCGCCAGCCGGGCCAAGTGGGGCTTCCTGCCCAACGCCCACACCGACTTCATCTTCGCCATCGTGGGCGAGGAGCTGGGACTGATCGGCACCCTGCTCGTGCTCGGACTCTTCGCCGCCTTCGCCGTCCTCGGCGTCCGTGCCGCCATGCGCGCCCCCGACCGCTTCGGGATGCTGCTGGCCGCCGGCATCACCGCCTGGGTGGTCGGCCAGGCACTGGTCAACATGGGCGCCGTCACCGGGATGCTGCCGGTGACCGGCGTGCCGCTGCCGTTCCTCTCCTTCGGCGGCACCTCCCTGGTCGTGACGATGGCCTCGGTGGGGATCCTGCTCAACATCGCCCGCCACGCGGTGCCCCGCACCCGGTGACGGCGGCGCCGGGAAGAGGGGACGCCCCCACCTGGGCGATCGTCGCGGGCGGCGGCACCGCCGGCCACGTCGTCCCGGGACTGGCCGTGGGCCGGGCCCTGGTCGAGCGGGGGCACCCGGCCTCGTCGATCCACTACGTCGGCAGCGAGCGGGGACTCGAGGTCGACCTGGTGCCGGCGGCCGGGTTCGGCCTCACCGTGCTGCCCGGCCGGGGCTTCGCCCGCCGCCTGTCGGCCGGGGGCGCCGTCGACAACGTGGGCGCGGCCTGGGGCCTGACCCGGGCCGTGGCCCGGGCCGGGGTCCTCGTCCGCCGCCGCCGGCCGGCCGTGGTCGTGGCCGTCGGCGGCTACGCGGGCGTGCCGTGCGGGCTGGCCGCGGCCGCGGCCCGGGTGCCGCTGGTGGTGGTGGAGCAGAACGCGGTGGCCGGCTCCGCCAACCGCCTCCTGGCCCGCTTCGCCCAGGCGTGCGCCGTCTCCTTCCCCGGCACCGACCTCCCCCGGGCGGTGGTCACCGGGAACCCGGTGCGGCCCGAGATCCTCGCCGTCGACCGTTCCCCCGCGGGACGGGCCGCGGCCCGGGCCGCCCTCGGCCTGCCCGAGGGCAGGCGGGTGGTGGCGGTCACCGGCGGGTCACTGGGGGCGCTGCGGATCAACCGGGCGGTCCTGGGGGCGGTCGGGCGGTGGGCCGGTCGGACCGACCTGGCCGTGCGCCACGCGGTCGGCGCCCGGGACTGGGACATGGTGGCGGCCGAGCAGCCGCCCCTTCCCCCCGCGGGCGAGGGCCTCGTCTACCTCCCGACCCGCTACGAGGAGCGCATGGACCTCCTGCTGGCCGCGGCCGACCTGTTCGTGTGCCGGGCGGGCGGCAACACGGTGGCCGAGCTGGCCGTGGTCGGTGTTCCCGCCGTCCTCGTCCCCCTGCCCAACGCCCCCGGCGACCACCAGACGGCCAACGCCCGGGCCCTGGCCGACGCCGGCGGAGGGGTGCTCGTCCCCGACGCCGAGCTCGACGCCGACCGCCTGGTGGCGGAGGTCGACCGCCTCCTCGCCGACGACGACCGACTGGCGGCCATGGGCCGGGCCGCGGCCACCGTCGGCCGGCGGGACGCGGCCGACCGGGTGGCGGCCCTGGTCGAGGAGCACGCCCGCCCGTGATCGACCTGCGGGAGCCCCGCCGCATCCACGTGGTGGGCATCGGGGGCAGCGGGATGAGCGCCATCGCCGAGGTCCTGGCCGGGATGGGCCATCGCCTTTCGGGGAGCGACCTGCGGGCGTCCCCCGTCCTCGACCGCCTGGCCGGGCTCGGCGTCCGCGTCTTCGTCGGCCATGACGCGGCCAACCTCGGTGACGACCACATCGACGCCGTCGCCGTCTCCACCGCGGTGCCGGAGGACAACCCCGAGGTGCGGGCGGCCCGGGAGCGGTCGGTTCCGGTACTCGCCCGGTCGAACGTCCTGGCGGCCATCTGCGCCCAGCGGCGGACGATCGCGGTCAGCGGCACCCACGGCAAGACCACCACGACGTCCCTCCTCGCCCTCGGCCTGGTCGGAGCGGGCGGGCGGCCCTCGTTCGTCGTCGGCGGCGAGATCATCGGCCTCGGCTCGGGCGCCCGGTGGGACGAAGGGGAGTGGCTGGTGGTGGAGGCCGACGAGAGCGACGGGACGTTCCTCGAGCTGCCCTGCGAGATCGCGGTGGTCACCAGCGTGGAGCCCGACCACCTCGAGCACTACGGCAGCTTCGCCGTCCTCGAGGACGCCTTCGACCGGTTCCTCGGGGGGGCCTCGGGTCACGGCCTGGTGTGTGCCGACGACACCGGCGCGGCCACCGTCGGCCGGCGCCACCAGGCCGTCTCCTACGGCACGTCGTCGACCGCCGACCTGCGGATGGTCGAGGTGGTGGGCGGGCGCTCGTCGGTCCGGTTCGGCCTGCTCGATCACGGCCGGCGTCTGGGCGAGGTGGAGGTGCCGCTGCCCGGTCTCCACAACGCCCGCAACGCGGCGGGGGCGATCGGCGCCGCCCTCCTCGCCGGGGCCGGCTTCGACGCGGTGGCGACGGCGGTGGCGGGCTCGGCCGGCATCGGGCGCCGGTTCCAGGTGCGGGGCGAGCGGCGGGGGGTGACGTTCGTCGACGACTACGCCCACCTCCCGGGGGAGGTGGCGGCGGCGCTGGCCGCGGCCGGCGACGGCGGATGGGGACGCATCGTGTGCGTGTTCCAGCCCCACCGCTTCAGCCGCACGGCCGCGCTGTGGCGGGATTTCGGGGCCGCCTTCGCCGGGGCCGACCTCCTCCTGGTGACCGACGTGTACCCCGCCGGCGAGCCGCCCCGCCCCGGCGTGACGGGCCAGTTGATCGTGGACGCGGTGGCCGCCGGCGCCTCGGGCACGGCCGTGACCTACGTGCCTCTGCGCGCCGAGCTGGTGGCCCGGCTGCGCCAGATCCTGCGGCCGGGTGACCTCTGCCTCACCCTCGGGGCGGGCGACCTCACCACCCTCGCCGACGAGCTGCTCGCCGAATGACCCGGCCCGACGTGGAGGCGGCGGCGGCGGTGCTGGGCGACCGGGCCGGCCGAGACGTCCCCCTGGGCCCGTTCACCACCTACCGGGTGGGGGGACCGGCCTCCCTGCTGCTGCGGGCGGAGGACGAGGACGACCTGGAGCTCGCCCGCCGGGCGGTGGCCGCGTCCGGAATCCCGGTGCTGATCGTCGGGAGGGGCTCCAACCTGCTCGTCGCCGACTCCGGTTTCACCGGCCTGGTCGTCACTCTGAGTGAGCATTTCTCGGCCATCGACGTCGACGGGACGACGGTGCGGGCGGGCGCGGCCGCCTCCCTGCCCGTGCTCGCCCGCCGCACCGCGGCCGCCGGCCTCACCGGGCTGGAGTGGGCCGTCGGGGTGCCGGGCTCGGTGGGCGGAGGGGTGCGGATGAACGCCGGCGGCCACGGCTCGGAGATCAAAGGGACCCTCGTCGGCGCTCGCCTCTTCGACCTCGACGCCGGCCCGCTCGACGTGACCGCGGCCGACCTGGGCCTCGGCTACCGGCGCTCGTCGGTGGGACCGGGCCAGGTCGTGGTCGCGGCCGAGTTCGGACTGGCGGTGGGGGACAGGGCCGCGGCCGAGGCCGAGCTGGCCGCCATCGTGCGCTGGCGGCGGGAGAACCAGCCCGGCGGCGCCAACGCCGGCTCCGTCTTCACCAACCCACCCGGCGACTCGGCCGGCCGTCTCATCGAGGCCGCCGGCTGCAAGGGCCGGCGCCGAGGGTCCGCGTTCGTGTCGCCCAAGCATGCCAACTTCTTCCAGGTGGACGACCAGGGCCGGGCCGGCGACGTGCTGGCTCTGATGGAAGAGGTGCGGGCGGCGGTCCAGCAGTCCTCCGGAGTGGTGCTGGAGACCGAGGTTCGGCTCGTCGGGTTCCCTCAACCCTCGATGTCATCTGGAGACTCACCGTGAACATGCAGGTCAGGCCACCCATCGACCCTCGCATCAGACAGCGCCGCATCGCCGTGCGGCGGGAGGAGGGACGGCGCCGGCTGCGGCTGCTGGTGGGCATCGGGTCGGTGACCGCCCTGCTCGTCGGGGGCTGGGGGGCGACCCGCTCGCCCCTGTTGGACGTCGACGGGATCGCGGTGCAGGGGGCGTCCCACACGTCCCGCGACGAGCTCGCGGCGGCGTCGGGAATCCGGTTCGGTCAGCCCATGGTCGACGTCGACGAGCGGGGGGCGGTACGGGCCTTGACCGCCCTGCCGTGGGTGAGGACCGCCTCCGTCGAGCGCCGGTGGCCGGATTCGGTCGTCATCGTGGTGGTCGAGCGCGACCCGGTGGCGGCGGCCCCGGCCCCCGGCGGATGGGCCCTGGTCGACGCAACAGGGCAGGTCCTGGCCCTGGTGCCGTCGGCGCCGAGCAACCTGCTGGCCCTCGACGGCATCCCTCCGGCCGGCCCCCCGGGCTCGGCCCTGGCCGGCCCCGCGGCCGATCTGCTGGCCGTGGCCGCGGCGGTGCCGCCCGACCTCCGCGCTCGGATCAGCGCGGTCCAGGCCGGGCCCGAGGGGGGCGTGGAGCTGCGCCTGCAGCCGGAGGGCACTGTCCGCCTGGGCCCGGCCCAGCAGCTGGAGGAGAAGTTCCGAGCAGCACGCACGGTGTTGGGTCAAGTGGACACTGAGGCTCTGGCCACCCTCGACGTGAGGATTCCGGAGAGTCCCATCTTGACGCGCCTCAACCCGGTCGATAATGTCTCGCCCCTCGGCACAGGTTGACATAACTGTAAACCTCCTGTCAAGCGTGAGACTTGTCCACAGGCGGGGAAATCCGAGGGGAATGGGAGACCGTTGGCTCTTACAACGTTGGCCGGCACGACGCCTCGTCGTCGACCGGGTCAGGAGGATCGATCGATGATCGGCACACCGCAGAACTACCTGGCTGTCATCAAGGTGGTCGGCATCGGAGGCGGCGGCGTCAACGCCGTGAACCGAATGATCGACGCCGGGTTGAAGGGGGTCGAGTTCATCGCCGTCAACACCGACGCCCAGGCGTTGCTGATGAGCGACGCCGACGTGAAGCTCGACATCGGCCGTGAGCTCACCCGTGGCCTGGGCGCGGGCAGCGACCCGGAGGTGGGGCAGGAGGCGGCCGAGGCCCACCGGGACGAGATCGAGGAGGTGCTCAAGGGCGCCGACATGGTCTTCATCACCGCGGGCAAGGGCGGGGGCACCGGCACCGGCGGCGCGCCCGTCATCGCCGAGATCGCCAAGGGCCTGGGCGCGCTCACCATCGGCGTGGTCACCCGGCCGTTCTCCTTCGAGGGGCGGCGGCGCACGGTGCAGGCCGAGGCCGGCATCCAGAAGCTGCGGGAGAAGGTCGACACCCTGATCATCATCCCCAACGACCGACTGCTCTCGGTGAGCAACGACAAGACGTCGGTGCTCAACGCCTTCAAGATGGCCGACGAGGTGCTGCTCCAAGGCGTCCAGGGGATCACCGACCTCATCACCACGCCCGGCCTCATCAACACCGACTTCGCCGACGTGAAGATGATCATGACCAACGCCGGGTCGTCGCTCATGGGCATCGGCTACGCGTCGGGTGAGGGCCGGGCCCTGGCCGCGGCCCGGGCCGCCATCAGCAGCCCGCTGCTGGAGGCCTCCATCGAGGGCGCCCGCGGCATCCTGCTCAACATCTCCGGCGGCAGCGACCTGGGCCTGTTCGAGGTCAACGAGGCGGCCGAGATCATCCACGAGGTGGCCCACCCCGACGCCAACATCATCGCCGGCATGGTCATCGACGACGCCATGGGCGACGAGGTGCGGGTCACCGTCATCGCCGCCGGCTTCGACCGCTGGGACGAGAGCCGGGAGCGCACGCCGTCCACCAACCTGCCCCTCGGCAGCCCCCGGCCTCGCGGCTACCAGGCCAGCGACGACCTGTTCGGCGGCCCGTCGGCCGACATCGGCATGGTCGACGACGACGACGACTTCGACGTCCCGTCGTTCCTGAAGTGACCGGGGGGCCGAGCCCCCTGCAGCAGCGCCCCGCCATCCGGTTGCCCCGGCTGTGGTCGGCGCAGGGCGTGTCCACCGGGCGGGGCGAGGGCGACATGGGCCACGGAGGGGCGTACGTGCACTCGGTCCGCGCCGAGGTCGAGGCCCGCCGGCGGGCGGTCGTCGACCGGCCGTGGACGTGGCTGCGCCAGGTGCACGGCGACCGGGTGGTCGTGGTCGAGCGTCCGGGCGAGGGGGCGGGCGAGGTCGCCGACGCGGCCGTCTGCGCCACGCCCGGCTGTGTCCTCGCCGTCCTCACCGCCGACTGCGCGCCGGTCATGCTCGACAGCCCCGAGGGCGTCTTCGCCGTCGCCCACGCGGGGTGGGTCGGGCTCACCGCGGGCGTGCTCGAGCGCACCGTCGAGGCGATGCGCGACCTGGGCGCGACCGACGTGCGGGCCGTGCTCGGCCCCTGCATCCGGGTCGAGTGCTACGAGTTCGGCCCCGACGACCTCGACCGCGTCGCCGCCCGGTTGGGCGACACCGTCCGGGCCACCACGTCGGCCGGCGCCCCCGCCCTCGACCTGGCCGCCGGCGTCCGGGCCGCCCTGGGCCGGGCGGGCGTCCTCTACCTCGACGACGTCGACGTCTGCACCGCCTGTTCACCCGACCACTTCTCGTGGCGGGCGCGGGGCGAGCAGCAGCGGCAGGCGACGGTGGTGTGGCGATGACGGGCGCGGTGGCGATCGACCCGGGCGACGTGGCCGTGCGCCTGTCCGAGGTGCGGCGACGGATCCGGTCCGCCGGCGGGGGCGACCGCCCCATCCGCATCGTGGCCGTCACCAAGGGCTTCGGGGCCGACGCGGTGCGGGCGGCCATGGCCGCGGGCGTCGCCGACGTGGGCGAGAGCTACGCCGACGAGCTGGTGGCCAAGCACCGCCAGACCGCGGGCACGGGCGCGGGCGGGGCCGGCGGCCGGTGGCACTTCCTGGGCCGCGTCCAGCGCAACAAGGTGCGGCGGCTGGCCCCGCTCGTCCACCTGTGGCAGACCGTCGACCGCTACCAGGCGGCCGAGGAGATCGCCCGGCGGGCGCCGGGGGCGCGGGTGCTGGTGCAGGTCAACGTCTCCGGCGAACCGCAGAAGAACGGCTGCGCCCTGGCCGACGCGCCCGAGCTCGTCGACGGGCTGCGCGCCCTCGACCTCGACGTCGCCGGCCTGATGGCGGTGGGGCCCACGGGCCCGCCCGCCGATGCCCGCGCCGCCTACCGCCGGCTGACGGCGATGGCCGACCAGCTGGGGTTGCCCGAGCGATCGATGGGAATGACCGACGACCTCGAGGTCGCGGTGGAAGAAGGAACGACCATGGTCCGTGTCGGCCGCGCCCTCTTCGGTGCGCGATCCGTCCCGACAGACCTGCGACGATAGGCTCGAAGGGCCAAGGAGGCACTCACGATGGCATCCATCTGGCGACGGACCATGGTGTACCTGGGTTTGGTCGACGACGACGAGTACGAGGAGTACGAGCCGTACGACGAGCCTCCGCCGCAGGCCATGTCCGCCCGCCGGGCCATGCGCCCGGAGCGGGCCGAGCCGTCCTACGAGCCGGAACCGAGCATGTCGCCCATGGGGGGCGGCGTGCGCACCCTGCCGAGAGAGGAAAGTGGCATCACCATCCAGCAGCGTCCCTCCGTCGTCCGTCAGATCGCGCCGGTGAGCAGCCCCCGGGTCCACCTGGTGGCGCCCACCGGGTTCAACGACGCCAAGGAGATCGGCGACCGGCTGAAGAGCAGCCAACCGGTCATCCTCAACCTGCAGGGCGTCGACCGGGAGCTGTGCCGGCGCCTCATCGACTTCGCCAGCGGGGTCACCTACGGGCTCGGCGGGCAGATGGAGAAGGCGGCCGACCAGGTGTTCCTGCTCACGCCCACCAACGTGGAGGTTTCCGCCGAGGAGAAGCGCCGGCTCCAGGAGCGCGGTCTCTACCGCGCCTAGGGTTGTCCCATCATCCTCTGCCGCCTGGTCCAGGCCTATCTCATCCTGATGTTCGGCCGGGTCATCCTGTCCTGGTTCCCGATCGCCCCCGGGTCGGTCATGGCGACGGTGTACTCGTTCCTCTACGCGGTCACCGAGCCCGTGCTCGGACCGATCCGCCGGTTGATCCCCCCGATGGGCGTGGGTGGCATGGGGCTCGACCTCTCGCCCATCATCGTCTTCTTCGGCCTCACGATCCTCACCTCGGTTCTCTGCCACTGAGGGTCGGGCCCGCGGGCTCGTGGGTATGGGGCGATGCGAAGACGGGGGGCGTTACCATCTGGTAGCCGGGCCCTTACTCGAACGATTGGGATGGTGACGTGGTGGTCTTGGTGAGCTTTCTGCTCGTGCTGGCAGCGGCCGTGACGCTGGTCGTCGGGCTGCTGCAATCGGGCCTGACACTCATCTACCTGTCGATCGGATGCAGTGTGGTGGCCGCCCTGGTCTTGGCCGTCGCCGTGCTCCGGGGTCGGCCCGAGCCCAAGGCGGCGCCGTACGTGGCCCCGCCCCGGCCCGTCCCGACCCCCTCGCCGGTGCCGAGCTACTCCCGCTCCTTCGAGCCGGAGCCGGAGCCGGCGGACGAGCCGTGGAAGGTCGACACCGGGCCCGCGCCCGCCCGTCGCTTCGGCCGTCCCGCGGCCGTCGCCATCGAGGAGCCGGAGCCGGAGCCCGCCCCCATCGCCGGCTACGCCCGCCGGGCGGCGGGGATGGGTGCGTCACTCGGCTCGGCCGACCTCACCAGCCAGATGCCCGTCCCCGTGTCCCACGCCGCCTTCCCCATCGCCGACTACGACACCATGCGGGCCCCCGAGCTGTTGCGCCGGGTCGACGAGATCGACGACGTGACCGCCCTCGAGGAGATACGGGCGGCGGAGGCGGCCGGCAAGGGCCGGGTCTCGGTCCTGGCCCGCGTCGACGCCCGCCTGGAGGCGCTCCGGGAGCCGGGCTGGGACATCGACGAGGCGGCGTGGGAGGGCGGCGACGAGGCACCGGCGGAGGCCGACGCCGACCTCGACGCGGGCGACGACTTCGACGACGAGCCGGCCCCGGCCGCCGACGGGTTGCCCATCGTCAACTACGACGCCCTGCGGGTGGGCCAGATCCTGCCCATGCTGCGCGACCTCGACGAGGGCGAGCTCGACCAGGTGCGGCAGTACGAGCTGGCCGGCAAGGCCCGCGCCGGCATCCTCGACCGCATCGACTTCCTCGCCGGGGGCGGCGCCGCGCCGGCGGCGGCGCCGGTCGCCAAGAAGGCGGCGGCGGTGAAGAAGGCGGCCCCGGCCCCTCCGGCGCCTCCGCCTCCGCCGGCCCCGCCCGCGGCCACGGCGGCGGGGTCGACGTCGATCGCGGCGGCGGTGGCCGCGGCCAAGGCCAAGCAGGCCAAGAAGGGCTGAGGACGGGGTGGTCTCCGACGGCCGGCCCCTCCTCGTCTACGACGGTGACTGCGCCTTCTGCCAGCGCGCCGTCGACCTCGCCCTCCGGATGAAGGTCGCCTGCCGGGCGGTGGCGTGGCAGGACGCCGACCTCGGCGCCCTCGGTCTCACCGAGGCCCAGGTCACGGAGAAGGTGTGGTGGGTGGAGCCCGGCGGATCCAAGGTGAGCGGCCACCGGGCGGTGGCGGCCGCCCTCCGCCACGGGAGCCCCGCCCTCCGACCGGTCGGCCGCCTCCTCGACGCCGACGCCCTGGCGCCCCTGGCGTCGGCCGGCTACGACCTCGTCGCCCGCAACCGCCACCGCCTCCCCGGCGCCACCCCCGCCTGCCGAGTCGAGCCGCCGGGGTAAAAGGCTCTCCGATACGCTGAGAGTGTGCGGAAGATGTTCACGACGGCGGAGGCGGCGGCCGACGGCCTGACCGCCCTGCGGTGGGGCGAGACGCACGGGCGTTGGCGCCGGGTCCGGCACGGCGTCTACGTCGAAGGGTCCGAGGCGCCGAGCGCCTTGGAGCGCGCCCTGGCGGAGGTCGTCGCGACCAGGGCGGTGGCCAGCGGCGGCTCGCCGGTGTGCTGCTGGGGCTCGACGCCGTCGCGCTCGACGGCCGCCCCGTCCGCCGCCGGCACCTGCGCGCAGACCGCATCGTCGAGGTCGAAGGCTTCCGTTGCTCGGACGGGCCGCAGACGATGATCGACCTCGCCGGGTGTGTCGACGACCTGGTCTGGGAGCAGGCCCTCGAATCGGCGGTGCGCCGGCGCCTCGTGGCGGTGGCCGACCTCGAGCTCGCCCTGCCCGCGCTGGGACGGTCGCGAGTTCCGGGAACCGTCCGCATCCGACGGGTGCTGGCGCGGCGACCGCGGGGCGCCCCGCCCACCGGCAGCCTGCTGGAGACGCTCATGCTGCAGCTGTCCCGCACCGTCCCCGGGCTGGGGGAGCCCGTGCGGCAGCTGCGCATCGGGTCGATGTACGTCGACCTGGCGTGGCCCGACATCGGGTTGTTCGTCGAGCTCGACGGCGAGCAGCACCTTGGCCAGCCCGTCTACGACGCCCGCCGGGAGACGGCCATCGTGGCCGCCACCGGCTGGCTGTGTGGTCGCTTCACGTGGACCGAGGTCGTCCGGGTCCCGCTGTCCACCGCCCGCCGGCTGGGCGCCCTTGCCGACCAGGCCCGCCGCCGCCCGATGGTCGTGGCCGATCCGACGACGTTTTCGGCGCACCAAACGATTCGTGCACCAAAAGCTTCGTGATCGCGCAGGAAATCGGCCGGATCACGACGATTTTGGCGCATGAAACGACCGTCCGGGTCACCCGCGCGGGGCGACCACCCGGAGGTCGATGCGGACGGCGTCGCCGTCGGCCGGCGTCGTCGGCCCCAGGCTGAGCGACGTGGCCAGGACTTGGCCCGCGATCCACTCGCGGTGGGCGGCGAGCACGGCCTCCAGGCGACCACCCCCCTCCAGCACCACCTCGACGCGGTCGGACAACGACAAGCCCCGCAGCTTGCGCAGGTCGTTGATGTCGCGGGCCAGTTGTCGGGCCACGCCCTCCAGCTCCAGGGCCTCGTCGAGGGTGAGGTCGAGGGCGACGGCCCAGTCGTCGTCGGTGGCCAGGGCGAAGTCGTCGTGGCTGGTGGCCCGCACCTCCACGTCGCCCGCCTCCAGCCGCTCGCCGGCCACCTCGACGTAGCCGTCGGCCTCCAGCCGGCGACGGACCTCCGACCCGTCGGCCTCGGCCAGGGCCGCCTTCACCGCGTTCACCCGCGGTCCCAACCGCGGCCCCAGGGCCCGGAAGTTGGGGATCACCGTCCACGACATGAGGTCGGACAGGGTTTCCACGTCCTCGATGGCCTTGACGTTGAGCTCGTCCGCCACCTGGTCGCGCACCTCGGCGGACAGGGCCGTCCCCGGATGGAGGACGAGCGCCCGCGGCAGCGGCTGGCGGGTGCGGATGCCGGCGTCGGTGCGGGCCGACCGGCCTAGGCCGACGAGCCGGCGGGCGGCGTCCATCTCGGCCAGCAGGGCGGCGTCGCCGACGTCGGGGTCGGGCAGGTCGGGCCAGGGCTGGACGTGCACCGACATCTCGCCGGTCAGGGTCACGTACAGCTCGTCGGCCAGGAACGGGCAGAAGGGGGCCAGCAGCTGGCTGACGACGGTGAGGCAGCGGTAGAGGGTGGCGAAGGCGCCCGGGTCGGACGCGCCGCCGGCCGGGCCCCAGAACCGGGGCCGGGAGCGGCGCACGTACCAGTTCGACAGGTCGTCGACGAAGGCGGCCAACGTCGACGCGCCCCCCAGGGCGTCGAAGTTGTCGAGGGCGTCGGTGACGGCGGACGCCGTCTGCGCCAGCCGGGCCTCCGCCCACCGGTCGAGCACGTGGGCCGGCGCGGCGTCGCCCGCCGGGTCCCAGTCGCCCTCGGACACCCCCCCGGGCGAATCCGCCCCCGGCTGCCAGCCAGCGAGATCGGCGTAGGTGGCGAAGAAGGCGAACACGTTCCACAGGGTGATGAGGGTCTTGCGGGTGGCCTCCCGGATCCCGTCCTCGTAGACCCGGCGGTTGCTCCACGGCGAGCCGGCGGAGAAGAAGTACCAGCGCAGGGCGTCGGCCCCGAAGTTGTCGAACACCTGCCACGGGTCGAGCACGTTGCCCTTCGACTTCGACATCTTGGCCCCGAACTCGTCGACCACGTGGGCCAGGCACACCACGTTGCGGAAGGGCGCGGACCCGAACACGAGCGTGTTCACCGCCAGCAGGGAGTAGAACCAGCCCCGCGTCTGGTCGATGGCCTCGCAGATGAAGTCGGCCGGGAACGCCGACTGGAACTCCGCCCGGTCGCCGAAGGGGTAGTGGTGCTGGGCCGACGGCATCGACCCCGAGTCGAACCAGGCGTCGAGCACGGGCGCGACCCGGGCGCTGGACCCCTCGGCGTCGCACCCCGGCGTCGGGCACGGAAAGAAGACGTCGTCGACCGCCGGCCGGTGGAGGTCGAGCCCGGCCAGGTCACGCCCGGCCAGGCGCGACAGCTCCTCGACGCCGCCGACGCACGTGTCGTGGCCGTTGGCGCAGCGCCAGATGGGCAGGGGCGTGCCCCAGTAGCGGTCGCGGGACAGGGCCCAGTCGACGTTGTTCTCCAGCCAGTCGCCGAAGCGGCCGTGCTTGATGTGGTCGGGGTACCAGTTGACGTGCTCGTTCTCCCGCAGCAGGTCGCGGCGGTGGTGCGACGTGCGGACGAACCACGACGTCTTGGCCCAGTAGATGAGGGGCGTCCCGCACCGCCAGCAGTGCGGGTAGGAGTGGGTGTAGGGCACCTGGCGCACGAGCAGTCCCCGACCGGCGAGGTCGTCGATGAGCGAGCGGTCGGCGTCCTTGACCCACACCCCGGCCCACGGCCCCACCTCGGGCCCGAACGTGCCGTCGGGACCCACCGGGTTCAGGACGGGCAGGTCGTCGGCCCGGGCCGCGTCCATGTCGTCGGCCCCGAAGGCGGGGGCGAGGTGGACGATGCCCGACCCGTCCTCCGTCGACACGAACCCGGCGCCCACCACCCGTTGGCCCCGGTCGTCGATCGGCAGCAGGTCGAACGGCCGCCGGTAGCGCCACCCGACGAGGTCGGCGCCCCGCCAGCGCTCCACCACGACGGCCCCCTCCGGCGCCAGGGCTTCCGCCATCACCAGGTCCCGCCCGCCGCCGGTCGCCGCCACCCGGACGTAGGAGATCCCGGGGCCGACGGCGGCGGCCACGTTGGAGATCAGCGTCCACGGCGTGGTCGTCCACACCAGCAGGTCGAAGTCCCGGTCGACCACCGGGAAGCGCACGTACACCGACGGGTCGGTGACGTCGCGGTACGCCCCCGTCTGGCCCAGCTCGTGCGACGACAGGGCCGTGCCGCACCGGGAGCAGTAGGGGATGACGCGGTGGCCCTCGTACAGCAATCCCTTGTCGTAGAGCTGCTTGAGCAGCCACCACACCGACTCGACGTAGTCGTTGGACAGGGTCCAGTAGGCGTCCTTGGTGTCGATCCACACGCCGGCCCGCTCGGTGAGGGCCTCCCAGTCGCCCACGTAGCGCTGCACCGACTCCCGGCAGCGGGCGTTGAACTTCCCGACCCCGTAGGCCTCGATGTCCGCCTTGTTGGTGAAGCCCAGCTCCTTCTCCACCTCGATCTCGACGGGCAGGCCGTGGCAGTCCCAGCCACCCTTGCGGGGGACGTCGTGGCCCCGCATCGTCTGGAACCGGGGGAAGAGGTCCTTGAACACCCGGGCCCACACGTGGTGCAGCCCGGGGCGCCCGTTGGCCGTCGGCGGGCCCTCGTAGAACACCCACGGGGCGGCCCCGTCGCGCAGGTGCAGGACGACCTCGGCCAGGTCGAGCTCGCGCCAGCGGGACAGCACGCGCTGCTCGAGCGTGACGAGGTCGAGCTGGGGGTCGACGGGACCGAAAGCCATGGCGCCTACAGATTGGCACGGCACGTGTCCGGGCCGGCCCGGGAATGGTGCAACAGTACGGAGAGCCCATGAACATCGACGATCTCTTCACCACCAAGGGCGACGACGCCGTCTCCCTCCATGTCCACGTGCAGCCGGGCGCGGGGCGCTCCGCGGTCGTGGGCCGTCACGGCACCGCCCTCAAGGTGCGGGTGGCGGTCCCGCCCGTCGGCGGCCGGGCCAACGCCGCCTGCGCCGAGCTGCTGGCGGAGGAGTTCGGGCTGACCACGTCCCAGGTGGCCCTGGTCGGGGGCGACACCAGCCGGTCCAAGACGTTCACCCTCTCCGGGCTCGACGTGGAGGAGTTCCGCCGCCATCTGGAGCAGCTGGTGGGCGCCGGCCAGTCCCGCCCCGGCGCCTCCCGCCCGGGTCCCGAAAACCCGGCCGCGGGGCGTCTGTAGATTTCCCACCGTTGGTACACTCCGCTTCCGTCGTCTCCCCTGTCGTCCCGCAATCGGAAGCCAGCGATCCCATGCCCAAGACCGCACCTAAGACCACCCCCATCAGCGAAGACGGCGCGCCCGCCGACAAGTTCGCGGCGCAGCAACGGGAGCTGCTGGTGAGCGAGCGGGAGACCTACGTCATGCAGGCCGACGCCCTCAAGGCCGAGGCCCAGGCGCTGGCCGAGGACATGGAGCCGGGCGACATCCAGTTCGACGAGGAGTCGGGCGAGGGCGGCACCATGGCCGTGGAGCGAGAGCGCGATCTCACCCTCTCCGCCCAGGCCCGGGCCGCCGTCGACGAGATCGACCGGGCCCTGCGCAAGATCGACATGGGCACCTACGGGATCTGCGAGAAGTGCGGGACTCCGATCCCCAAGGCTCGGCTCAAGGCCCTGCCCTACGCCGCGCTGTGCGTCGGCTGCAAGAGCGGGGGGCTGTCGCGTCGCTGAGGTCGGCCCGGCGCAGGGCTGACGACGCCGAGCGCCCGCCGCTCGCACCCGTCGAGTCCCGACCGGGCGGCATCCACGCGAGCGCCGGCCCGGTCGACGGGCGCCTGCGGCTGGTGCTGGGCCTGGCCACGGGCGTGGTCGTGGTCGACCAGCTGACCAAGACGTGGGCGCTGTCGGCCCTGGCCGACGGTCCCGTGCACGTCGTGGGCACGCTCCGCCTCGCCCTCACCCACAACTCCGCCGGCGCCTTCGGCCTGGGAGGGAGCCTGGTGCCGCTGCTGGCCCTGGCTGCCCTGGGCGTCGTGGTCTACCTCGTCGTGTCGGGGGCGGCCTCCTCCCGCCTGCCGGTGGCCCTGGCCATGGGCCTGCTCCTGGGCGGGGCGGTGGGGAACCTGGCCGACCGGGTCTTCCGGGCGCCCGGCCTGCTGCGGGGCGCGGTCGTCGATTTCGTCGACCTCCGGTGGTGGCCGGTGTTCAACGTGGCCGACATGGGAATCACCTGTGGTTGCGTGCTCCTGTTGCTGTGGGCCGGTCGCCGGTCGGACGACAACGCCGAGGCGGTGGGGGAAGGGTGATCATCCCCGGCGCCCTCGACGGCGAGCGGCTCGACCGCGTGGTGAGCCTGCTGTGCGACCTGACCCGCCGGGAGGCGGCCGCCCTGGTGGCGGCGGGGGGCGTCCGGGTCGGCGGACGGGCGGTGACGCTGCGCTCGAGCCGGGTGGCCCAGGGCGACGAGCTGGAGGTCGACGCGCCGCCGCCCAAGGCGCCGTTCCGCCCCTGGCCCCAGGACGACGTCGAGGTGCCGGTGGTCTACGCCGACGACCAGGTCATCGTCGTCGACAAGCCGGCCGGGCTGGTCGTCCACCCCGGCGCCGGCCAGGCCGCGGGCACGCTGGTCAACGGCCTGCTGGCCCTGTTCCCCGAGATCGCCTGCGTCGGCTCCCTGGAGCGCCCGGGCATCGTCCACCGCCTCGACAAGGGCACCTCGGGCCTGCTGGCGGTGGCCCGCACGCCGGCCGCCTACACCGCCCTCGTCGAGCAGCTCACCGACCGCGCCGTCGAGCGGCGCTACCAGGCCCTGGTCTGGGGCCGGTTCGACAGCGCCGCGGGAGCCGTCGACGCCCCCGTGGGCCGGGGCTACAGCAACCCCACCCGGATGGCGGTGTCGGCCGGCGGCCGGCCGGCCCGCACCAGCTACCGGGTCCTGCAGCTCTTCACCCAACCGGCCAAGGTCACCCTGGTCGCCTGCCGGCTGGAGACGGGACGCACCCACCAGATCCGCGTCCACCTGGCCGCCATCGGCCATCCGGTGGTGGGCGACGACCGCTACGGGGGCGCCCGCCCCTCGATCGACCCCGGGCGGCCCTTCCTGCACGCCAGCCAGCTCGGCTTCGACCACCCGGCCACCGGCGAACGGCTGCGGTTCACCTCCGCCCTGCCGCCGGAGCTGGAGAAGGTCCTTGGGTCGCTTCGCTAGGGAGTACCAGGGGCCGCCCCCGCAGCTCCTGCCACCCGCCGAGAAGATCGTGCTCGACGCCCGGGCCGCCCGGCGCACGCTGCGGTTCTTCGCGGTGGCCGTGTTCGTCCTGGTGGTGGGCGCCGCCTTCGCCTTCACCGTCACCCGGGAGCGCCGGGGCGACTCCCGGGGATCGTCGTCGGCGAGCGGCCCGGCCACCACCAGCGTGGCCTCGGGGGCGGCGGCCGACGTGTCCATCGGACCGCCCGCCGGCAGCGACGTCGGGCCGTACCTCGACGCCCGCCAGCAGGCCCTGGCCGCCGCCACCGGTGACCGGGTGGCGGTGGTCTCCTTCGAGTCCTACGTCGCCGAGGCCGACGCCCGGGCCAAGGTGGGCGCGCTGCCGGTGGACGCCCTGCTGGTCGCGGTCCCCGGCGGCCATCCCTCGGTCGTCACCAACGGCCTGGAGGCGTGGTCGAAGACGCAACGTCAGGCCGACGAGTCCGAGCGGGACGAGATCCGCAAGCTCCTGCCCACCGTCACCGACCCCGCCTTCAAGTCGTTCTACGAGTCGGAGATCGTCCGGCTCGAGGCGGCCATCGCCGGCGTGTCGCCCACCGGCCCGGTCGTGTACGGCGTCGTCGTGCGGGCGCCGGCCGACGCCTTGCGCACGCTGTCGGCCACCGGCGGCATCCGCCTGGTCGACGTGGGCCAGGCGGCCACGTCCGCCCCCGGCGCCACCTACCGGGCGGTGCGCCCGGAGGAGACCGTCAAGGTCGGCCAGCCCGCCACCCGTCCCGTCTAGCGGCGTCTCCGGGTGTCGGCCGGCCGCCGGGTCGCCCTCCTCGACTGGGACAACACCCTCCACGACGGCTGGACCCTCGAGCCGTGGGTGCGCTTCCTGGTGGCGCGGGGCCAGGCGCCCGAACGCCTGGCCATCGACGGGGAGCAGCTGACGCGGGACTACCTCGAAGGCCGCCTCGACGGCCACAGCGACCTCGCCCACCGGGCCAACACGCTCTACGCCACGAGCGCCGCCGGCTGGCGCACGGCCGACGTGGCCGCCCTGGTCGGGCCCTTCCTCGACGAGGTCGACCGGCCGCTGGTGTTCGGCTTCGTGCCCGCCCTGCTGGCGTGGCTGGTGGAGCACGGCATCCAACCGGTGATCGTCACCGGGGCGCCGGCCGAGCTGGTGGCGGGCTACGTGGAGCCGGCGGGGGCCCAGGTCGTGGGGTTGACCCTCGACCACGCCGACGGCCGCTACACGGGGGCGCTGCGCCGCAACCCGGGCCCGGGCGAGGAGAAGGAGCGGGCGGTGGCCGACGTGCTGGCCGCGGGTGACGAGGTCGCGTTGGGCATGGGCGACAGCGAGTCCGACCTCCCGCTGCTGGAGGCCGGAGAACGGCAGGTGGTGGTGGGCAATCCCGACCTGGCCCGGCGGTTCCCGGGGACGTCGCTGCTGCTGGAGCCCCGCTCGACCACCGCCGCCGACATCCGCCGCGGCCTCGACCGCCTTTTCGGCGTCTAGCTCCCAGACGGCCCGCGGCGGGGCCGGCCTCGGCAGATCCGGGCTGGGCCGGAAGGGCCCAGCCAGCGCGCCGGAGTCACGAACCCCGACCCACTCGAGCGCGCCCGCCTGGCCTGGTCACGGTGGCGGATCCTCGGGTGGGTCCCACGTCCACGCGCCGGAACGGCCGCCGATGACCCAGCCGAAGTGGGTCTTCATGGCGTGGTGGCGATGGCAGACACGGGCCAGGTTGTCCAGGGTGGTGGGACCGCCGTCGGCGAAGGGCACCACGTGGTCGATCTCGAGGCGATCCCGCACGTCGCAGCCGGGGATGACGCACTTCGGGTCGCGGATCTCCAGGGCGGATCGCACGTGGGCGGGGATGGTCCGTCCCCCGTGGGCCACCGCCACCACGTCGACGCCCTTGGTCACCAGCACCTTGAGGATGCAGTCCTCGGCCAGGGCCCGGGCCGACGCCACGGGGATGGGCCCGATCCCCGGGATCTCGCACGTCTCTCCGTCCTCGAGCTGACCCCGCACCAAGGCGGCGTAGTCGACCCGTACCTGCACCACCGGGACCGCCTTGCCACCCCCGCCGCCCTCGGCCAGCGCCACGAGGGCGTCGGCGGCGTAGGCCTCGTAGGGCTCCCGCCGGCCCGCCCGGCGGGCGGTGGCGAAGACGCTCCGCTCCTGGACCGCCAGCGCGGCCAGCACCTTGGCCCCCTGGTCGGCACAGAGGCGGGCCTCCAGCCGCAACGCCCCTTCCTCGTCGCTCCAGTGGCGAAGGTAGCGGCCCCGCCGCACCTGCTCGTAGATCTCCGACGCTCCCGGTCCCTCGGCCCGCACCGCCCGGCACCGCTCCTGCAATGCGGTCACGGTCTCGGAGTTGGCCGCGGCCACCAACTCGGCCTCCAGCTGGGGCCGGTCACCGACCGTCGTCACGATTTCTCGCGCCTGCAATGCCGACAACCTCCCCGACCGCAGCGCCTGGGCCGTGGCCGGCAGCCCCTCCAGCCGGCGGGCCGTCTCCAGGGACTCCACCGCGGAACGAACTGACGACCGGCAGCGGGCAGCCATGAAGTGGGCGGCCGAACGCATGCCCGAGCCCTGCCAGGCCCGGGTCACCTCCACCCGGCGAGCGGACAACGCCTTGCCCGCCGCCCCCAGCCGCTCGATCTCGGCGAAGACCTCCAGCGCCCGCACCGCCGCTTCCCCCGACAAACCGTCCGGCTCGAAGCCCGCCACCACCGACCGCAGTCCGGCCGCGATTCCTACCAACCCAACGCCTTCCGCCACCTCCACCATGTTCTCATGCTATCGAACACACGTTCGCTGGTCAACCCAGGTGGAACCTTTTCGTCAGGGACGGCCGATCTGCCAGACGGCTCTGGCTCAGGCCGTCGAGCGGGCCGGAGCCTCGTCGGCCGTGCCCCGGGCCCGCAGCACCATGTCGGCCAGGGTGAAGGAGTCGAGGTGGTCGCGCATGTGGCCGCCGACCTCGGCCCACACCGCCAGCAACACGCACTGGCCCTCGTGGTCGCAGGCCCCGTTCTGGTGGGGCTCGCCGAAGTCGCCGGCCACGATGGGACCGTCGACCGCGCTGACGATCTGGCCCAGGGTGATCTCGGAGGGGTGGTGGGCGAGCACGTAGCCCCCGCCCACGCCCCGCTTCGACCGCACCAGGCCCGCCCCCTTGAGGGCGAGGAGGATCTGCTCCAGGTAGGGCTGGGGCAGCCCGGTGCGCTCGGCCACGTCGCGGACCGAGGTCGGGCGGCTCCCGTCGGCGTGGAGGGCCAGGGAGAGCAGCGCCCGGCTGGCGTAGTCGCCGCGCGTGGACACCTTCACGCCCCCATGGTACGGCCTATCGTGACTCTGACACCTGGATGCCTGCCCAGCGGGTGGTTGCCGGGGCCGAGTGGGAAAGGACCACCCATGGCTGATCAGCGCACCGACGGAGCCACCGCCGACCCTTCCGACGCCACCCCGGCGGTCGTCGTCGAGGAGGGCGGCGCCGACGACCCACCCACCGAGACGATCTCCCAGCCGGCCAAGGTCCTCCGCATCGGCGCCATGACCAAGGAGCTGCTGGAGGAGGTGCGGCGAGCCCCGCTCGACGAGGCCAGCCGCTCCCGCCTGAAGGAGATCTTCGAGACGTCGGTGCGGGAGCTGGCCGAGGGGATCTCGCCCGACCTGAAGGACGAGCTGGCCCGGCTCAGCCTCCCCTTCGACAGCGAGATCCCCTCCGAGGCCGAGCTGCGGGTGGCGCAGGCCCAGCTGGTGGGGTGGCTGGAAGGGCTCTTCCACGGCATCCAGGCGGCCATGTTCTCCCAGCAGGCGGCCATGCAGGCGGCGGCGGGCGGCGCCCGTGGCCTCCCCGCGGGACCCGGAGGACCGGGACGTCCCGGTCCCGACATGACCCGCCCCGGGAACTACCTGTAGGCCGGTCGCAGCCGTCAGCCGCCGACGGCCTTCTCCAGCTCGGCCTTGCTCATCTTCGAGCGGCCCTCGACGCCGCGCTGCCTGGCCTCGTTGTAGAGCTGGGCCTTGGTCCGGCCGCCCGGACCCTTGTGCGACCGCAGCCCGCCCCGGCGGCCGGACGAGATGTCGTCGGTCGACGACCGGCTCGACGTCCGGGCCTCGCCCGCCCGGGCCCGCTCCTTGTTGACGGTGCGGGCCGCGATCTCCTGCGCCGTGTCCTCGCTCTCGCCTCGCTTCTCCAGTCCCTCCTTGATGTGCTCGTACTGCCGATCGCGCTTGTCGCTCCATGCGTTCTGCGGCATCGTCGCCTCCCTGGTCAGGCCTGGGAAGACCATTCCCGGCGCCGGGTGTCGCCATGCGCCGGGGTTCTCGCGGCGTGGTTGCGGGTATTCACACAGCGAGACATCCCGACGACAGAGGAGCGGCACATGCCCGAGATGGACACTCCCAGCCACACCGAAGGCACCCCCCGAGGCGAGGACTTCGCCAAGCCCGCCGACGAGCACCAGGGCCCGACCAACCGCCCCGTCGGCCAGGTCGAGTCCGACCCCATGGAGCCGACCGACTCCGCTGCCGGCCGGCCGTAGCAAGGAAGCAAAACGCCGACGCCGGCCCGGGCCCCGTGCCCGGGCCGGCGTCGCGTCGCGATCTCGGCCGGTCAGGGAGTGGTCGTCAGCCGGGCCTCGACGGCGTCGAGCCGGGCGCGGGCCGCTGCGTGTTCCGACGTGGCCACCCGGTTGTGCTCGGCCAGGTTCCGCTCCAGGTGGCGGCGCATCTCGAGCACCGCCCGCTCGAGCGTCCGCACCCGCTCCAGGCTCTGGGCGGCGGCGACCTCCTGTGACGACACCAGCGCGCTGACCGAATCGAGCTCCTGGTAGATCGGGTCGAGGTCGACTCGGCCGGCGTCGGCGGTGGTCCGATGGGTGCGGCCGGCGTCGGCGAGGGCGGCGGCGTCGTGCTGGAGGCGGAGCACGGCCTGAGGCAGGGTCTCCAGCCGGCGCAGGCGCTGGTCGAGCCCCTGGAGGCGGTCGGCCGAGAGCCCTTCGAGGGCCCGGAACCGCGTCTCGAGGCTGTCGACGTCGTAGGTCGGGGGGCGGAGGCGAACGCTGGTGGCCGGGACGATCGGGAGCGCAGGCGGGGGAGGCGGGGGCGGCGGAGAAGTGGTGACCGCGTCGAGGCGACGCTCGAGCCCGTCGATGCGGTCGGCCAGGGAGGCCAGGGCCCGGGCGCAGTCCTGAACCCCGCGGGCCAGGCGGGCCAAGGCCTGGTCGGACCCGAGATCGGCCGGAGGCCGGGCAGGGGCGTCGGCGACGGCGACGGCGGTCCGCGTCACCGGGAGGGGGACGACCGCGCCATGGGTGGCGGGCGGCGGCGTCCGGACCTTCGGGGCCGGCGCGGGGACAGGGGGCACAGGGGACGGGGCCGCGGCCCCGGGTGGGGTCGGGCGGGGGGGACGGGGCTCGGTCGGCGCTTCCCGCGGGGGTCGGGCACGGGCCGGGGCGGCGGCCGCACCGGGATGGGCCGCATCCTTCGCCGTCGGCGCCCGGACGAGCGAGGTGCCCCAGTGGCGATCGACCACGTCGGTCATGTCATCCCCCCAACAGCGATTGCAGGACCATATCGAACCGGCCCGCTGACTACAATGACCTGTCCCGCCAACCCCCGGTTATCCCCAAGTAGCCGGCCGCGCCTGTGGAAAGACCGGCGGCCGTGCCCATGGGCAATGCGGCCGGGACGGAGGCACGGCGGACGGCGTTCCGGAGGTCGTCGGCCGGCGTCGCCCGGCCGCCCATCGGGTCGAAGGTGTCACAGGGCACGGCCCCCGTCGCGAAATGGTGCTGGCACGGGCCGATACGGGCGTGACCCGCGCCGTGGTGCGGGCGCCGCCGGCTGTTTCAACCGGCGTAATTTCATGATGCGGAGCTGGCATGTTGCACGGTTGTCATTGAGCCACGAGCGGCGGGCTGCTGTCACGCGACATCACGCCCCGTGACCGTTGCGATGCGACTGACAGAGTGCTACGGGGGGCTGCGTTGCCGACACCAGGGGCATCCAGGCGGGGACGGTGGCGCCCTGACGGGGGACCGCCGAGCGACGCACGGGTGACCGGTGGCATCGGGCGGCGCGAGCGGGGTCGCGGGTTGGCATCGCCCGCGCCACTTCGGGACCCGAGCCTGATACGGAGCAGGTGCGGAACGGACCCCGTTCCGTTCGCCGGCGCGATCAAGACGTGCGCTGACCTGCGAGTACGCCGTATGCGTGACACGCTCGACAGGTCTGCGACACACCGGTGTCCGGGACAGGGTACGTACCAGGTCCCAGGGCCGCTCTGGCCGGAGGCACCGCTCTCGAGGCGATCTCCAGGCAGGCCGCGGCAAGCGTCGTGGCCCCGGCCGGGCCTGCACGACAGCTCGGGTTGGGCGAGGAATGGGACCTGGTGCGAGCGTCGCCGGCTGCCCGGTGCTCCATGTCCGACCCGTGACATGTCGAAACCATGCCGGCCGGTTGCGACAATGTCGACCAGCGTCTGCCGTATCCCCAGACGGCAAATGACGTCGCGCGGGCGATGGCCAATGCGGTCCTTGACTGTGGGGGTCGGGTCGGGAAGGATGCCTGGGCGCGCCATCCCGACGAGCGCGCCGCTGGGGGCGTCAGGGAATGAAGCAGAACGACAGGGCGAAAGGCCGCGATGCGGCCTCGCCGTGATCGCTGGCGGTCGACCGCGGTGTGGACGACCGCCATCGTCGTCGGGCTCTTCGGCGTCCCCGCGGCCGTGCTCGCCCTGCAGGGTCCCGATACCGGCTTCGTCGAGGTTTGCAAAGTCGCCGACGGGCCCACTGTCACCGGCGTTTTTCGCTTCACGATCGGCGGGATTGCGACCGATGTGCCCGTGGGTGCCTGTTCGCCGGTGATCTCGGTGCCGGCGGGCACCGTCACGGTCACCGAGACCGAGCAGGCCGGCATCTCGGTGTCAGGCGTCCAGACGTTGCCGCCCTCGCGCCTGGTGAGCAGCGACCTCGGCGGCCGCTCGGCCCGGGTGCAGGTGGTGGCAGGCGACGAGTCGACGCAGACGACGGTCACCTTCACCAACCGGCGGGAGCTGGCCCTGCTGAAGATCTGCAAGGTTGCGGGCGCCGGCGTCCCCGTCGGCACCGACGTGTCCTTCACCGCCGGGACCGTCGCCGTCTCGGTGCCAGCCGGTCCCCCCCCGGGCGGCACCTGCGGGGTGGCGGGGTGGTTCCCGGTGGCCACCAACGTCGCCATCACCGAGACGATCCCCGGCGGCACCGAGGTCTCCGCCATCGTGGTCAGCCCCGCCGGGCGGGCGGTGGGGACGCCGAACCTCCCCGGGGGAAGCGTGGTGGTGCGGATCGACTCGGGTGTCACGGAGGTCACCTTCACCAACCGGATGCCGCCGCCGCCGTCTGTCACCACGACGACCGTGACACCCACCGTGGCCCCCACGACGACCTCGCCCGGCGCGGCCACCACCACGACGCCGCCTGGCGGCGTGGCGACAACCACCACCACTCCCACCTCCGGCGCGACGACCACGACGGCTCCGGCGGCGGGTGTGACGACCACGACCCCGGGTGGCGGGGGCACCTCCACCACCGTGCCCGGCGGGGTGACGACAACCGTCGCCGGCGCGGGGGCGACGACGACCACGCCCGGAAGCGGGGCCACCACCACCGTGCCCGGTGGCGGGGCCACCTCCACCACCATCGGCGGCGGCGGAGGCATGACCACGACGACCATTGGCGGTGGCGGAGGCGCGACCACCACGACGATCGGCGGTGGCGGGGGTGTGACCTCGACAACCATCGGCGGTGGCGGCGCACCCACGACCACCACCCCCCCGACCTTTGCCGCGACGACGACGACACCGGGAGGCGGCGGGCCGACCACCGTGGTCCGCACCGCGGCGACGACCACGACCGTCCCGTGCATCGCCACCTCGACCACAACCCCGACGTTTGCGGCCACGACCACGACGATCGGCGGCGGCGGCTCGCCCACC
>Ga0207687_10000360_pt1 | contig 30423 bp, 28 predicted proteins | sample KBSM54metaG_FD_184399 | JGI IMG/M metagenome (GOLD analysis project Ga0207687, IMG submission 184399) | Miscanthus rhizosphere microbial communities from Kellogg Biological Station, Michigan, USA - KBS M5-4 metaG (SPAdes) (version 2) | ecosystem: Host-associated > Plants > Roots > Rhizosphere >...
CACGCTGAAGCCGATCGTCTATCGCGTGCGCCGGCTGTTCGACGTGTTCGCCGATCCCGACACGATCGCCGAAGACCTCGAGCGCGATCGCACGCTGCGTCCGCTCGTGCGCAAGTGGCCGGGCGCGCGCGTGCCGGGTGCGTGGGACACGTTCGAGCTCGCGGTGCGGGCGGTGGTCGGGCAGCAGGTGAGCGTCGCCGCCGCGACGACGTTGATGGGACGGATCGCAACGCGATTCGGGACGCCGATCGACACAGGCGATCCGGCGCTGACGCACGTGTTCCCGTCCGCCGAAGTGTTGCGGGAGGCGACGATCGACGGCATGCCTTCGTCACGTGCGGAGACGATTCGGCGCATTGCGCACGGATCGCTGGACGTCAAGGGCATCGGTCCCTGGACGCGCAGCTACATCGCGATGCGCAGCGGCGATCCCGACGCGTTTCCGGAAACCGATCTCGTGCTGCGCAAGGCGATGGACGACATCGGCAAACGCGCCGAGGCGTGGCGGCCGTGGCGCGCATACGCCGCGATCCTGCTCTGGAGAAGCTCATGAACTACACGTTCGTCGAGACGCCGATCGGCGAGATCCTCGTCGCCGGCGACGCCGACACGGTGCACGAGATCCACTTCGCGCCGGCCACTCCGCACGACGACTGGACGCGCAACGACGCGGCGCTGAAATACGCGAGCGTGCAGCTCCGGTCGTACTTCGCCGGCAAGAGGCGCGACTTCGATTTCCCGCTCGCGCCGCACGGCACGGAGTTCCAGCTCGCTGTGTGGAACGCGCTGCGCGAGATCCCGTACGGCGAGACGACGACGTACGGAACGTTGGCAAGGACGATCGGCCGTCCCGACGCGGTGCGCGCGGTCGGCGCGGCGAACGGCGCGAATCCGATTCCGATCGTCATCCCCTGCCATCGCGTCATCGGCTCAACCGGCTCGCTGACCGGCTTCGGCGGCGGACTGCCGGTCAAGCGCTGGCTGCTCGATCACGAGGCGCGGATCGCGGGGCTCAAGTTGTTCTGAAACGGAGAGGGGAGCGGACGTCTCGTCCGCTCGGCACGCGCAGCGTGCTAATCCTCGATGAGCGGACGAGACGTCCGCTCCCCTCCTGATGCCACCGGCTCCGCATGCACGGTGACGACGACGCGCGGAAACACCTCCCGAATGCGCGCCTTCACCAGCTCCGTCACCTCGTGCGCTTTTTCGAATGACACGCGGCGGTCGATGCAGAGCTCGAACTCGACGAAGCGCACGCCGGCGGCGCGACGCGTGCGCAGCTCGCGATAGCCGGCGACGCTGGCGTCGGCGCGCTCGATGGCTTTGATGATCGCGCCGATCTCTCCTTCCGGCAGCGCCGGATCCATCAGATCGCCGCCGGCGTTCCAGATCAGGTAGAGCGAGTTCCAGCCGATCCAGCAGGCGACGGAGACGCCGAGGATCGAGTCGAACAGCGGATTGCCGGTGAGGCGCACGAGGATGAGCGCGATGATCGTCGCGCCGTTGGAGACGATGTCCGACGTGTAGTGCAGCGCGTCGCCGGCCAGCGCGGAGCTCTCCGACCGCGCGGCGTTGCGCTTGAGATACGCCGTGACGAAGATCGTGGCCACGATCGACGCGAGCATCGTGGTGATGGCGATGAACCCCGACTCGACGGGATGGGGATGGCGGATGCGATCGATCGCCTTGACGCCGAGGAGCACGCCGCCGGTCAGGATGATCACGCCCTGCAGCAGCGCGGCGAGATGCTCCGCCTTGCCGTGGCCGAATTGATGGTCCTCGTCGGGCGGCTTCGCGGCGACGGTCAGAAAAAGAAAGTTCGCGAACGAGGCGAGAACGTCGCCGGCGGAGTCGAGCGCGGATGAAAGCAGGGCGATCGAGCCGGAGGCGAATCCGACCGCGGCCTTCGCGATCGCCAGCAGCAGCGCGGCGCCGGAGACATGCAGCGCGACTTTGCGCGCGCGGAGATCGGATTCATGAAGCAACGTCACTTGATCCAGCCGCCGCCGAGGCAGAGATCGTCATCGTAGAACACGACGGCCTGCCCGGGGGCGATCGCGCGCAGCTTGTGCGCAAAGACGACGCGCGCGCGGTCGCCATCCAGCGGCGTGACCGTCGCCGCGACGTCGGCCATGCGCGAACGGACGCGCGCCTGCACCTCGATCGGACCGGGCGGCCGCTCGCCGATCCAGTGCACGCGCTGGGCGATCAGCTCCTGCTTCTCCAACGCCGACGCCGGACCGATCGTCACGCGCCTGGTGAACGGATTCACGTCGACGACGTACATCCGCTGCGGCGTGCCGCCGACGTCGATGCCGCGGCGCTGACCGATGGTGAAGTAGTAGTAGCCGTCGTGCTGCCCGACGACGTTGCCGTCGACGTCGACGATCTCTCCCGCCCCTTCGCCCGGCGTGATGCCCGCCTCGCGCTCGACGATCGCGCCGTAACCGTCCTTCTGCGGCACGAAGCAGATCTCGTACGACTCCTTCTTGCGCGCGACGGAAAGCCCGCCCTCCTCCGCGATCGACCGCACCTCGGGCTTCGTCAGATCGCCGAGCGGAAACAACGCCTCGGACAACTGCTCCTGCGACAGCTCGAAGAGAAAGTACGACTGGTCCTTCGCCCGATCGATCGCCTTGCGCAGCTCGAAGCGGCCGCCGCCGTCGCGCGTGATGCGGGCGTAGTGGCCGGTGGCGATGCGGTCGGCGCCGATGGCCTGCGCCTTGCGGTGGAAGAGATCGAACTTCACGTGCGTGTTGCAAAGCACGCACGGACTCGGCGTCGTGCCGGCCAGGTAGCTCTGCACGAACGGCGCGATGACCTTCTCGTGAAAGCCCGACTCGAGGTTCAGCGTGAAGTGCGGGATCTCGAGTTTCCAGGCCACACGACGGGCGTCCGCGAGATCGTCGATCGTGCAGCAGCCTCCGTAAGTCGAGTCGGCGTTCGCGAGGTTGTCGTACATCTGCATCGACAGTCCGACCACCTCGTGGCCCTGCGACTTGAGGAGATACGCGGCAGTCGATGAATCGACTCCGCCCGACATGGCAACCGCTATCTTCATGATGCGAGGTCGAATACGAGGCGCCTTACGGCATAATTCCCGGTCAGAACCGTCGTGTCAGCAAGCGCAAACGCAGTGGAAGCACCCGATCTGAGCCGCGTGCTCGTCGTCGACGACGACAGCAACATCCGGCGCATGATCGTCGCCGCGCTCAAGCGCGACGGCTACGCGTTCCTGGAGGCGCCGAACGGCCGCGAAGCGCTCGACATCATGCGCGCCGAGCATCCCGACGTGGTGGTGCTCGACCTGATGATGCCGATCCTTTCGGGCTGGGACGTGCTCGCCGAACGCCAGCGCGAGCCCGACCTGATGCGCATTCCGGTGATCCTGATCAGCGCCAATCGCGATCCCGAGATCGCGACGGCGGTGGACAAGGGGATCTGCGCGTTCCTGCCGAAGCCGTTCGACATCGGCGCGCTGTCGGCGCTGGTGCGCAGCTGCGTGCCGGCGAAGTAGAGACGACGGGAGGCCTCCGTCGTTCTCAGCCGCGCGACATCTCCTGCGCGTCGAGCACCGCCATCGCGGCCATGTTCACGATGTCGTTCACGTCGACGCCGCGCTGGAGCACGTGCACCGGCTTCGCCAGTCCCTGCAGGATCGGCCCGATGACCTCGGCGCCGCCGAGGCGCCAGAGCAGCTTGTACGCGGCGTTCGCGGCATCGAGGCTGGGGAAGACGAGGACGTTCGCGTCGCCCTGGATCGCACTCCACGGATAGTCGTCCTTCGCGATGTCCGGAACGACGGCCGTATCGGCCTGCATCTCTCCTTCGACCACCAGATCGGGACGGCGCTCCTTCAGCATCCGCACCGCCTCGCGCACTTTCTCCGTCGCCACGTCCTTCGTCGATCCGAAGTTGGAGAACGAGATCATGGCGATGCGCGGCTCGATGTTGAAGCGGCGCGCCGTCTCCGCGGTCTGCTCGGCGATCTCGACGAGCTGTTCGGCGGTCGGATTGATGTTCACGGTCGTGTCGGCGAGCAGGAGCATCCGTCCGCCCTTGAACATCAGCAGGTACGCGCCCGACACCCACCGCGCGCCGGGCCGCGTCTTCAGGATCTGCAGCGCGGGCCTGATCGTCGCCGGGTAGTACGCGCGCAGGCCGGCGATCACGCCGTCGGCGTCTCCCTGGTCGAGCATCATCATGGCGAAGTAGTTGCGGCTGTTCAGAATGCGACCGGCGTCGGCGACGGTGATGCCGTCGCGCCGCCGAAGCTCGGCGAAGCGCGCCGCATAACGCTTGTAATCCGGCGATGACGTGATGTCGATGATGGTCACCTGCGAGCGCTCGATGTGGTACTTCTCGAGCAGCGGCGCGATCTCGTCCTGGCGCACGAGGAGGATCGGATGCGCCAGTCCCTCGTCAATCAGGATCTTCGCCGCGCGGATGATCTTCTCCTGATCACCCTCGGGGAAGACGATGCGTTTCGGATCGCGCTTGGCGCGGTCGAAGATCAGATGCATCACGCCGCGCGAGCGCCCGAGGAGCGCCTCGAGGCGGCGGCGGTAGGCGTCGTAGTCCTGGATCGGCTGCTGCGCCACGCCGGTTTCCGCGGCCGCGCGCGCGACGGCGACCGGCACGTTCAGCAGCACGCGGTAGTCGAACGGCTTCGGGATCAGGTACTCGCGGCCGAATGAGAATCGATCGTTGCCGTAGGCGCGGAGCACGGAATCGGGGACGTCTTCTTTCGCCAGGTGGGCCAGCGCTTCCGACGCCGCGAGCTTCATCTCGTCGTTGATCGTGGTGGCACGGCAATCGAGCGCGCCGCGGAAGATGAACGGAAATCCGAGGACGTTGTTGACCTGGTTCGGGAAGTCGCTGCGGCCGGTGGCCATGATCACATCGGGACGCGCGGCGACTGCGTCGTCGTACGGGATCTCGGGGTCGGGGTTGGCCATGGCGAAGATGATCGGATCGGGCGCCATCCCCTGGATCATGTCGCCGGTGACGATGCCGCCGACGGAGAGTCCGACGAAGACGTCCGCGCCCTGCAGCGCTTCCTTGAGAGTCCGCCGATCGGTGTCGGCCGCGAACTCCTCCTTGTAATGCGTCATGTCGATGGTGCGGCCTTTGTAGATCACGCCCTTGCTGTCGGTCAGCATGACGTTCTCTTTGCGCAGGCCCATCTTGATGTAGAGCCGCAGGCAGGCCATTGCCGCGGCGCCGGCGCCGGAGATGACGACCTTCACTTTGGCGATGTCTTTCTTCGCCACTTCCAGCGCGTTCTTCAGCGCGGCGGCGGAGATGATCGCCGTGCCGTGCTGGTCGTCGTGGAAGACGGGGATGTTCATCTCCTTCTTCAGGCGATCTTCGATCTCGAAGCATTCGGGGGCGGCGATGTCCTCGAGGTTGATGCCGCCGAACGTCGGCTCCAGCGCTTTCACCGCGTTGATGAAGAGCTCCGTGTCGCGCGTCGCGATCTCCAGGTCGAAGACGTCGATGTCGGCGAAGCGCTTGAAGAGGACGGCTTTCCCCTCCATCACCGGCTTGCCGGCGGCGGGACCGATGTTGCCGAGCCCGAGGACCGCGGTGCCGTTGGAGATGACGGCGACGAGGTTCCCTTTGTTCGTGTACTTGTAGACCGCGCCCGGATCGCGGGCGATCTCGAGGCACGGCTTGGCCACGCCCGGCGTGTAGGCAAGCGACAGGTCGCGCTGGGTGGCGGTCGGCTTGGTGGGGACGACTTCGATTTTCCCGGGGCGGTCCCCCTGGTGATACTCGAGTGCCTCGTCGCGCAACGTATCGCTATCGCTCATGGCGGCGGAGTCTACCAAAAGCAAAAAGGCCGCCCTGGGGGCGGCCGAACAGGAGGGTGTGACGGCGGCTACTGCGTGATGACGCTCTGGTAGTCGAGGGTCTGGGTGAACGACGCCGACTGCGAATGGATCTTCTGCCGGACGCGCCGGATGACGAAGCGCCGCTTTTCGATCCAGAGCGTGTCTTCGATGCCGCGCTCATTGGTCGCGCGAATGACGTAGCAATCGACGCCGTGGATGCCGTCATCGTGTTCACGTACGGCGTTCGGCAGATCGGCCCGGTCGCCGAGAAGAAGCATCGGCGCGAACGATGAGGAGCCCTTGCTGATCGGCCGGATGGCGTTCAACTGCTCCGGCACTTCGCTCAGCCTCCCGGCAACGCGCATCGCGTCGTACGCGAACACCAGTGAACCTCGGGTCCGATCAAAGTCGGTCGAAAACCGATCGAGCGAGCGAAGCCCGAAAAAGGCTTTGAAGAGGCTCCACCGGAACGGTTCGTCGACGAATGCAACGCCTTGATCCCGGTACGTTCGCGCCGACGCGTACGTGGCGTTCATGCGTTCGACGATCTCGCGCGGGGAAAGAGCATCGGTACGATGGCCGCAGGCCGCGACCATCGTACAAAAGAAAATTACCAACGCTCGACGGGTCAATGCGCGCACGGATACCCGAACCGCGCATCGAACGCGCAGTCATCGTTTGCCGGCATCACGACCAGATCACGATCGCGACGACATGTCTGCCCGGGAGCAAGGATCGATTCGAGATAGCGGCAAAAAGTCGAAACGGCGGGCGAACCCGATCCGTATGCGATACCGATCGCCTGCAGACTTCGCATCAAATCGCCGTTCACATGCTGCACCAATTGCGAGCGATGCGCCGCTCCGTCGCCGCTGTGCCAACGATCGATGCGCTCCGTGTCGGCAAAACCATTCGTCTCGATCGTGAATGGAACGATGAATTGCTCAGGTTTCAATTGTGCCCGTGCGGCCCGAGCCTCAGTTGGCGTCGAGCCTCTGTACGGAAGCACATACCAGCCGCGCAGAAAAAGGTTGCGGTCGAGGCTTCTCACCTCGATGGTCGTTTTGCTCTTGCTGGAATTGTCGTTGTAGCTGAAGACGAAGCGTTGTCCGCCGTCACCCTCGAACAGAGTGATAAACCCATTCTGCTCCGTCGAGCGTGAGACCAACTCGGTCATGTTGTAAGTATGGCCGTTCTTTGCGACGACCTGAAAATGCTGACGCATCAGCACAGGAGTCTGCGCGTTGGCGATGACGGCGCCGGCGAGGAGAGAGGCGTACAGAAATATCGCGCGCATCATTAGTCCTTGCGCCTAACACTGCGCATAACAACCCTGGACACAGATCGTGAGCTGGTAGGCGGCGTCCGCTTCGCAATACGCGCCGAACCCCGTCCACTCGATCCATCCGCAGCTGTCGATCGCGTTGTTGTAGTTGTTGCGACAGTTGAAGTAGCAAGCCATCAGGCCGGGGCAGCCGCGCCGGATTGCGTCGTCGCCTCCGTCGTAATTCTGCGCGTGTGCTGATCCCGCGATGAACAATGCCGTGGCAAACAGGGCAACCCAAAATCGTGCCTTCATGAAGACTCCTATCAGTTACCGAAGTATTGATGGATGGAATCTTGCACATGCGAATTAATCCGTCAACGTCAGAAAACACTTCGGGCGACCCGAAGGTCGCCCGATGAACGAACGGCGATTTGCGCCGGCGCCTTACACCGCTTTCCGCTTCCGCGGAGCCGGCGCTTCGTTGCGCGGCTCTTCGACACGCGCGCTCCGGGCGGGGCCGGAGATGTCGTGCTTGCGGCCGGTGAGGTTGTTCCAGGCGATGGCGACGGCGGGGACGATGGTCACGGTGGAGTACGTGCCGGCGAGGACGCCGATGAGGAGGATCCAGGCGAATTCGTGGATGACCTTGCCGCCGAAGATGATCAGGGCGATGAGGACGATGACCACCGAGCCGGAGGTCAGGATCGTTCGGGACAGGGTCTGGTTCACGCCGAGGTTGAGCTGCTCCTCCAGCGTCATCCGCTGCTTCAGCTTGCGGCGGTTCTCGCGCACGCGGTCATACGTGACGACCGTGTCGTTGATGGAGTAACCGACGACGAGCAGCAGCGCGGCGACGATGTTCAGGGAGAACTCGCCGCGGATCATGAACAGGAACGCCAGCGACACCAGCACGTCGTGCACGATGCAGACGATGGCCGAGAAGCCGAACATCAGGTCGAAGCGCAGCCAGAGGTAGGCGCCCATGGCCAGCGTCGACAGGATGACGGCCCAGATGGCCTTCATCTGCAGCTCGCGGCCGACCTGCGGTCCGACGGTCTCCTGATTGAGGACGTTGAACGCGCCGGGGTAGGCGCGCTGATTGATCACCCGTGAATCGTTCGCCGTCACACCGGGGACCGAGCTGACCTGGCTCATGTTCGTGAAGAGGCCGAGCTCCGAGCGCTTGTTGATGATGTTCTGCGCCATGTCGGCGTAGTACTTCTTCGCCGCGTCGTTCGTTCCCCTGGCGTCGGGATCGGCGGTGAAGAGCAGGTCGAAGATGCGGTCGCGCCCGTGGTAATTGAGGTCGACCTTGTTCGGATCGGCCGACTCCGGATTGAGGTCCTTGACCAGCTTCGCCACCGTCGCGCCGGCGTAATCGCCTTCGCGGCCGAGCTGCGGGAGGCGGATCAGCGCGGAGTTCTCTTCCGGCTTGCCGTACTGCTGGATCGACGCGTCGCCGAGGTCGGCGCGCAGCTTGTCCATCGGAACCTTGTCCTTGAACTTCAGGACGATGTTCGCGCCGCCGGCGAAGTCGATACCCCAGTTGATGCCGTTCTTGAGATAGAACGCCGCGCCGACCAGGATCCAGACCAGCGAGAACACAACGGCGGCCATGCGCCATTTGATGAAGTCGTAGTTGGTGTTGACGAAAATCTGCATGGTTGTCTCCTAGGCCGGCACGGCCGGCAGCGCTTGTTGCCCAAGGCTCCTTCGGGACTGTCGCATGATGAACATTCCTGCCGAAGTCTCCTAGATGCTGATCGTGCTCGGCCGATCTTCCGGCTTGTACACGACGTCGAAGATCACGCGCGATACGAAGAACGCCGTGAACACCGACGCGAACAGACCGATGAGCAGCGTGACGGCGAATCCCTTGATGGGGCCCGTTCCGAACTGGAAGAGGAAGAGCGCCGAGATGATCGTCGTCATGTGCGTGTCGATGATGGTGCCGAAGGCGCGGGAGAAGCCCTGTTCGATCGCCGCGCGGACGGTCTTGCCGTCGCGCAGCTCCTCGCGGATGCGCTCGAACACGAGGACGTTCGAGTCGACGGCCATGCCGAGCGTGAGGATGATGCCGGCGATGCCGGGCAGCGTCAGCGTGGCCTTGAAGTACGCCATCATCCCGAGAAGGATGATCAGGTTCAGCAGCAGCGCGAGAACGGCGTTGATGCCGGCGCCGTGGTAGTAGAGAAGCACGGCGGCGATGAGGGCGATGAAGCCGATGAGCGACGCGAGCACGCCCTGGCGGATCGAATCGCGGCCGAGCGACGGACCGACGGTGCGCTCTTCCAGCGTGGTCAGGGACGCCGGCAGCGATCCGCTGCGGAGGACGAGCGCGAGGTCGGCGGCCTGCTGCTGCGTGAACTGGCCCTCGATGACGCCCTGGTCTTCGATCTTCGACTTGATGTTCGGGGCGGACATGACCTTGTTGTCGAGCACGATGGCCAGACGGCGGCCGACGTTCGCGCCGGTGAGCGCGCCGAACTTCCGCGCGCCGTCGGGCGTGAACGACATGCCGACGTTCGGTTGTCCGAGCTGCCCCTTCTGGACGCGCGCGCTCTTCAGATCGGTGCCGGTGACCGGAACGACCTTGCGGATGGCGTAGTACTCGACGCCGACCGGGCGTCCGAGCTCGTCCTCGCGGGTGCCGGGGAGGATGTCGACTTCGCTCTTCATGTTCTCCGGGACGCTGGCCAGCGTGGTGGCGGCGTCGGCGCCGGTCGATCCCTCGACCAGGCGGAACTGGAGAACGGCGGTGGTCTTGATGATGTCCTTCACGCGCGCCGGGTCGTCGACGCCGGGGAGCTGGATGACGATGCGGTTGCCGCTCTCCGGGGCGATGATCGGCTCGGTGACGCCGAGCGCGTCGACGCGGTTGCGGATCGTCTCGACGGCGTGCTCGATGGTGTCACGCTCGATCGCGGTGAGCGAAGCGGTCTTCATCTTGAACTGCAGCGCGCCCTCGGGCGTGCGGCTCACGTCGTACGCGCCGAGAAAGTCCTTGGCGATCTTCTCGTAGTCGGCGGTGCTGACACCCGCCGGCACGACGGCCAGGAAGGTCGAATCGTTCACCCGGCGCGTGGTCACGCTCGGGAGGTTCAGCTTCTGGGCCTGCGTCTTCAGCGTCTCGGCGGCCTGATCGGTTTCCAGGCGGACGGCGTCTCCGACGTTGACCCGCATCACAAGATGCGTCCCGCCCTTGAGGTCGAGGCCGCGCTTGATCGGCTCGGGATTGTTCGCCGTCGGGATGATGGCCACGATGAAGACCACCAGCACCGCCAGGATCAACACGACCTTCCAAATCACGTTTCTGTTCAAGATCTCCTCCGGAAAAAACAGAGCCGCGGCTTACTCCGCGTCGCCGGTGCTCTCGACACCGGAAACGGCAGAACGCGCGACTTTGACCTTTACATTCTCGGCAATCTTCAGGTAAACGACGTCGGCCTCAACACCCTGAATCGTTCCGTAAATCCCGCCGGTGGTGAGGACGCGATCGCCCTTTTTCAGCGAGTTCAGCATCTCCGCCTGCTTTCGCCGCTGCTTGTTCGCAGGAGCGATGACCAGGAAGTAGAAAACGAGTCCGATGGCCGCGATCGGCAGGACGTTGAAGAGGAAAGCGACGGTGTTGTTGCCGGCGCTTTGAAGCAGAGCAATCGTATGCATGACTGACATTTGTTTTTTAGATTTGGCGACGCGATGACGGTCTTACGCTGCGTCGCCTTCCCCGCTCGCCATCCGCGCGCGCATGGCATCGCGGAAAGACCCGTAAGAATTGGACGCGATAGCTTGCCGGATACCCCTCATCAAGTCAAGGTAGTACGAGACGTTATGGATCGTGTTGTAGACCATGGCGGCGATCTCGTCGTTGACGTAGAGATGCCGCAGATAGGCCCGTGACACCGTCCGGCAGGTGACGCAGGAGCAGTTCGGATCGAGCGGCCGCTGGTCGGCGGCGTACTTCGCGTTCTTGATCGCCACCTTGCCGTGGCTCGTGAAGAGCGAGCCGTTCCGCGCGTTTCGCGTCGGCATAACGCAGTCGAACATGTCGATGCCGGCCTCGACGCCGTCGAGGAGGTCGTCGGGCGTGCCGACGCCCATCAGGTAGCGCGGCTTGTCCGCGGGGAGCAGCGGCGCGGTGAAGCGCATCGTGTCGAGCATCTCGTCCTTCGACTCGCCGACCGCCACGCCGCCGATGGCGAAGCCGTCGAACGGCATCGCCGCGAGGGTCTCGACGCTGCGGGTGCGGAGGTCGTGGTAGACGCCTCCCTGCGCAATGCCGAAGAGCGCGGGGCCGCCTTCACGCCGCGCGCGCAGCGATCGCTCGGCCCACCGATGCGTCATCTCCATCGATTTCTCGACCTCGGCATGCCCGAGGCCGTACGGCGGACATTCGTCGAAGGCCATGGCGATGTCGACGCCCATCCGCGACTGGATCTCGATCGAGCGCTCCGGCGACAGGAAGTGCGCGCTGCCGTCGATGTGGCTGCGGAACTCGACCCCTTCCTCACGGACCTTGCGGATCGAGGCGAGCGAAAAGACCTGGAATCCGCCCGAGTCGGAGAGCACGGCGCGGTCCCAGTTCATGAACCGATGCACGCCGCCCAGCTGCTCGAGGAGATCGATGCCCGGGCGGAGCATCAGGTGGTAGGTGTTGTTGAGGATGATCTCGGGACCTGAGGCGTCCGTGCTGAGTGCCGGGTGCTGAGTGCTGAGGTTCTTGAGCTGGTCGGTCGTCAGGCTCTTCACGCTTGCCAGCGTCCCGACAGGCATGAAGACGGGCGTTTGAATCGTGCCGTGCCGGGTCGTGATCTCACCGCGACGCGCCGCACCATCTGTGTGGAGAACCTGAAAACTCAGCACCGAGCACCCAGCACACAGCACCCCAAATTCTTACTGCAATTTCATCTGCTCGACGCGGACGGTGGGCGGAAGCTTCAGCGAGAAGTACCCCTGCGAAACGGGCTGGTTGATCTTCAGGTTCGTGAACTCGTACCGGGTCACGTCGCCGTCGCCCTCGGTGTACTCGACCTTCGTGGTCAGGTAGCTCTTCTTGTCGATGGCCAGCTTGATGTGCTTGACCCGCTTGGCGATCATCCGGTTCTTCGGGTTGAGGTCGAGCGTCCAGGTCGGGCTCGCCGCGTTGTCGACGAACGTGAAGTCGAAGTACTGGCTCAGCTCATCGATCGCGCCGCTCGCTCCCATGTATTTGAAGATGCGGTCCTGGAAGCGCTTCACGTCGACCTGCTCGGCCTTGCGCAGGTCGGGGTAGTACGTCGTCAGCGTGCCGTTGGCGATCAGCATCTGCACCCGCTTCGGCGCGTCGTAGACCCAGAGGACGTTGCTCGGACGGGAGAACGTGAACGTACCGGTCGAAACCTCCGGCCTGGAGAGGAGGGCGAGCTCTTTTTCCTGGCGGAAGTCGGCCTGCAGCGTTTTCGTGCTCTTCTGCACCTGCTGCACCTTCTTCACCACTTCCTCGAGGGAGTTGGGATCGGCTTTGCGCGCGGCGGAAAGGGGGGCCGCGATGGCCACGGCACAGACTGCCGCGACGAAGAATCTCGTTGTAGACATGGGCCACCCAACGTACCCCCGCCCGACGAAAATTTCTCCGGTATACTGAGCCGACATCCAGGAGTTATTTATGATCAGGAAGAGTGGGTTGGTGGTGGGGTTGCTCTTCATCTGCCAGACGGCAGGCGCTGCCATTCAGTACGAATTTCAGCAGATCACGCGCTCGGATCTCGGCGGGCAGCCGTCCACCCAATACACCGGCCGCGCGGTCATCGACGGCGACCGTTCCCGGGTCGATGTCATCTCGGGCAACGCCTACACCCCCGGCGTCTACGTCATCTCCACGAACGGCTCGCGCACGTTGTCGTTCGTCGATCCGATGAAGAAGCTGTACGCCGAGGTCAATGCCGGCAGCGTCGCCGCCTCGGTCGGCGCCAACAACATCACCATCGACAACCTCAACTCGTCGGCCACGAAGCTCGACGACCATCCGGTGGTCGCCGGCGTGCCGACCGATCACTATCGCCTCACGCTCACCTACGACATCACCTTGATGATGGGGACGATCGTCCTCAAGCAGAGCGTTCACACGACGGTCGACAAATGGACGACCGTGATGTTCGGCGACATCAACGAAAACTTCCTGGCCAACAGCGGCGTCCGCACCGGCAACGCGAAGCTCGACGAGATCATCCAGATCGAGACGACTAAGATCAAAGGCTTCCCGCTGCGCGAGACGATGCAGACCGTGACCACCGACATGCGCAACACCGCGAGCAGCGCGCTGGCGCGCGAGGGCGGCTACAGCCGGACCCGCACGCAGACGCAGGAGATGCTGATCACGTCGATCCGGCAGATGGACGTCGCGGCGAGCACGTTCACCGTCCCGGCCGGGTTCCACAAGGCCCAGACGGACGACGAGAAGATCGCGCAGACGCAGATCCAGACGCTTTCGATGGAGCCGTGAAATCAGTTGCCGGTTGCCGGTTACCGCGGGCGATTTGATACCATCGTCCAAGTAGTTCGTCCCCGTTTCGAAGCAAAGTACTGATGCGTAAACTGCTCGCCATCGGCGAACGTCTGGGTGGGGTCTTACGGCGGCAGCCCGCGTTCTTCGCGATCGCTCTTCCGCTGGCCATCCCTCTCCTCCTGGCGACCGTCAGCCTGCACGATCCGGCCGCCCTGCCCGCCGGCACCGCCGCCACCCCGGCGCCGGAGCTCCGCTACGCCGCGCTCATGGCTGCCAGCTCGCCGGCGCAGCTCCCCGATCATTCGGTGATCCTGCCGATCGAAGAAGACGACACGCTCGACGCCGTCCTGCTCAGCGGCGGATTCACGCGGCCGGAAAGCGCGACCCTGACCAACGAGTTCGCGAAGAGCATCGACGTCCGCCGCCTCCGCCCCGGACACCTGGTCCGCTTCCACTACGACCTGAACGGCCGGCCCGACAGCATCCAGCTGAAGATCATCGGCTGGGGCGAAGTCAACGCGCTCCGCAACGGCGATCACTTCGACGTCACGAAGCAGGAGGCGCAGATCAGGGAGATCGAGACGACGATCTCCGCGCACATCGACAGCTCGCTCTACGAAGCGCTCCGCAACGCCGGCGAGACGCCGCAGCTGGTGCAGCAACTGGTCGACGTCTTCCAGTGGGACATCGACTTCTTCGCCTTGAAGAAGGGCGATTCGTTCAGCGTGGTGGTGAAGAAGCGTTACGCCGGCACCGACGCGATCGGCTACGGCCCGATCACCGCCGCGCGCTTCCTGCACGAAGGCGACACGTACCAGGCCTTCCGCTGCGACTCCGGCGATCACGCCGGTTACTACGCCGCCAACGGCACGCCGCTGCGCAAGCAGTTCCTCCGCGCGCCGCTCGCCTTCACCCGCATCACGTCGTCATTCTCCAACCGCCGCTTCCATCCGATCCTCCACATGTTCCGCCCGCACCACGGCGTCGATTACGGCGCGCCGGTCGGTACGCCGGTGATGACCACGGCCGACGGCACGGTGGTCGAAGCGACGTACAACCGGGGCGAAGGGAACTTCGTCCGCATCCGCCACTCGTCGCGCATCGAGACGTCGTACCTCCACCTCTCGCGTTTCGCCAAGGGGATCAAGCGCGGCGCGAAAGTGACGCAGGGACAAGTCATCGGCTACGTCGGCATGACCGGACTGGCCACCGGACCGCATCTCGACTATCGCGTTTCGGACGGCGGCGCGTGGCTCGATCCGTTGAAACTCCGCTCCATCACTCCCGATCCGCTGCATGGCAACGCACTGCAGGAGTTCCGCGGTAACGTCGCCCGCCTCATGCCGCGGCTCGCTACTCCGCCGAACCAGCTGGCGCAGACGTCCGCGCCGAAACGGCGGGCACTCTTTTAGCAGGCTCCGCGCCTGAATGTTCATCACGGTCCCCTCATGAGAAAAGTCATTGCCCGGGCGCCGGTGCGCGCCGATCTCGCCGGAGGCACTCTCGACCTCTGGCCGTTGTACCTGTTTCATCCCGGATCGCGGACGGTCAACGTCGCGATCTCACATTACGCCGAGTCGGAAGTCGTGGAGACGGGCGACGGCGCGATCTCGATCCATCTGACCGACCAGCAGTACCGGCAGCGCTACGCGTCGATCACCGAGCTCGGCGCCGATCCGAAAGCGGCGCTGGTCTTCCGCGCGCTCGAGCATTTCCACCTGACCGGCCTGCACATCACCACGCGTACCGACGCGCCGCGCGGCTCAGGCCTCGGCGGCTCGTCCGCGCTCGCCATCACGCTCGTACGCGCGCTGTCCGAGGTCGCCGGCAATCCGCTCGAAGGCGAGCAGCTGATCAACGTCGTCCGCGATCTCGAGACGCGACTCCTCGGCGTCCCGGCAGGCATTCAGGACTACTACCCGCCGGTGTTCGGCGGCCTCGCCGCGTTGCATCTCGAGCCCGGCGCGCCGAAGCATCACACCATCGCGCTCCCGATCCAGGAGCTCGCCGATCGATTCCTGCTCCACTACACCGGCATCGCCCACTTCTCCGGCACCAACAACTGGGAGATGTACAAGCGGCAGATCGAGAACAAGAAAAAAGTGCAGCAGGGTCTGTCGCGTATCGCCGAGACGTCGATCGAGATGGAGCACGCGCTCGAGACCGCGAACTTCGAAGCGGCGGGACGCGCGCTGGCGAAGGAGTGGGAGAACCGCAAGGCGCTGATCGACGGCATCTCCACGCCGGAGGTCGACGCCGCGATCGAGGCCGGCGTCAACGCCGGCGCCTGGGGCGGCAAAGTCTGCGGCGCAGGCGGCGGCGGTTGCGTCGTCTTTCTTTTTCCGCCCGAGCGGCGTGAAGCCATCGTTCGTGCGCTGTCGACCGTTCCCGGTCGCGTGCTCGACGCCGTTCCCGTCCCGCACGGCCTGGTCGTCGATCGCGGTGACGACGCGCTGGCGCCGATCTCCACCGGCCGCGGACGCCTTCCGGTTCGTTTCAGCGGCGAGTCGGTCGAGCAGCTCTACGTCTACGGCGGCAGCGGCGACTACCGCCCGTTCCTTCTCGCGGAAGGGGTCGTCACGCACAGCGAATCGCGCAGCGGCGTGCACCTGAGCGCCGTGCGCACCTACGTCGCCCCGATCGAACCGAACGACGGGAAGGTGCGTTGGGATCGCGCGGCGCCGATCGATCCGGAGACGCTCGACATCCGCGCCGTTCCCGATCCGTCGCATCATCTGAACATCGCCATCACCCCCGAGGCGCTGGTGCAGAGCGCGGCGCAATCGGAGGATGGGTTCAAGCAGTTCGTGGAAGAGACCGAGCGGCTGCGGATCTACGCCAATCAGGCGTTCCAGATGTACTCCAACGCGAACGAGTCGCGGGAGACGTTCCTCGAGCGCTGCGTCGAGGAAGCGCGGCGGCGGTTGAACGAGCAGTCGGAACGGCTGGAGAGCACCTTCCGCCGGCGCATCGATCAGCTCAAGCAGCGCGCCGAACGCGAGGACCGCGACGCGCAGAACGAAGACCCGCTCGACGACTCCTCGAAGAACGTCGGCGTGGCGTGGGGACAGGCGCTCTACAACATCACCAGCGGCCGCCCGGCCGCCGTCAGCGACGGCGCCTCGACCGTTCGCGAAGTCGACTACCTCGAGAACATCGCCCAGATCCAGCGCGCCTGGGACAAGGAGCTCGAGACCTCGCGCGATGAACTCATGGCCAGCGCCCGCTCCATCGAGGAGATCGACGTCGCGCCGACCGCGCGCAACATCGAGATCACCAAGTACCTCATCCTCTGGGCCACCGCCCTGCCGTAGCGGAATTCAGGAAACGCGTTCGTGTTAGGATCGATCCGAGTCGGGCAGTAGCGCAGCCTGGTAGCGTACCTGAATGGGGTTCAGGTGGTCGGGGGTTCAAATCCCCCCTGCCCGACCAAACAGAACCCCCAATCCCACCAACAATTTAGAAATTCACGCCGCAGACGGCGATCGACTCAAAAGCGTCATCGAGTCTAGTAGCGCGTCTAGTCGTGTCGCTACCACGGGCGAATTCCTATCGACTTCGCCCGAGTCGGACGCCGCCACGGACGACCCTGCGACGATCTCATTGGAGGTTTCCGATGAGCGACTACATCGCACGGCACGTGCTCGCGGCCGAACTCGGCGTACAGACGCAGACCATCGCGAAGTGGGAACGGGACGGGTGGTTTCCCGAGCCCGAGCAGCGGATCTCGGACCGTCTGATCCTCTACCGGCGAACGGCGGTCGACGCCGCGATCTACGCTCGCAGGCAGCGTCGGACAAGACACAATCCGCCGCGCCGGATCGCGTGAGGCCGAAGCGGAAGAAGTGGCGGCAACTCGGTCGCGGCCTTCTCTACGACCAGGCCACGCGCACCGCGAAGCTCTCCGTCTACGTCAAAGGTCGGAAGGGTCGGAAGCGCCTTCGGAGCACGCTCTACGACATCTCCGCGGAGGAGGCCGAGAAGGCGATCGCCGCCCTTCGCGCGAAGGCGAACCGCGGAAGCACCAAGCCCACCGCGATCGCACCAACCGTGCGCGCGTTCTACGAGGCCTACTTCGATCTCATCGCGGAAGGCGTCTCAACGAGCACCGCGGACGGTTACCGCACGGTCATCAACCGCTACGTGCTTCCGCGCTTCGGCGAGATGCGGCTGTCGGAGATCACGGCCGGCGTCGTGAACGTGTGGCTCCGCGAGGTAAAGAAGGCGCGTCGCGAGACCTTGAACGGCTACGCGAACATCCTGCGCATCCTCGTGAACTACGCCGTGACCTTCGATGTGATCGAGGAGAGTCCGTTCAAGAAGCCGCTCGCCCGCGAGAAGGTGAACCTGCCGAAGAACGAGCTGACGGACGACGAGCGTGCAGCGTTCCTCAGCGCCTTCAATGATCGCGAGGCCTTCCTCGCGCACCTGCGCGCGCAACATCGCACGGGCAATGTCGTTTCGTGCGCGCGGTATCCGACGCCGCGCGCGTTCGGCGGGAACCGCCGCTGGGACAGCCCCACGGCCGAAGTCCTGTGGTCTCGATTCCACGCCCTGCGTCCGTTCTTCATCGTCGCGCTCACGACCGGCCTGCGACTCGGCGATCTGTGCCGCCTCGCGTGGAAGGACGTGCGGTGGAGCGAGGGATGGATTCAACTGGTGATGGAGAAGACCGAGCGCGAGGTGGTGGTGCCGATCGCCGCGGTATGCGAGACCGCCCTCCGCGAATGCCGCGCGCGTCAGGTGGTCGGCGAACTCGTGTTCGTGGACGAAGCCGGTGCGCCGCTCTCCGTGACGCGCATCCGCCGCACGTTCGCGCTCGCGAAGAAGCTCGCCGGTATCACGCGGCGGGTTCGCTTCCACGATCTCCGGCACACGTACGGATCGTCGCTCGCCTCCGACGGCCTCTCGCTCGCCATCATCGGCAAGGTCATGGGGCACATGGACGAATCGACCACGGCACGCTACGCGCGACCCGATAACCGCGTGCTCGAAGCCGTGCGGCAATCGCTCAACCGGCACCACGCGCCATGACGACAACACGTTCAACGCAGGAGGGAATCAGTGATACTCGCATACGCCACTCGTAGGATGCCGGCCTCGCGGCCGCATCGCTGCACGCACGACTCTACGAGCCGGAGACGATCTCTCCGCATCGTAGAGCCACGGTACAATCGACCGAGGTTTTCCATGCAACAGAGCGCTCTCGCCTTTCGTGATGCTGACGATTTCGTTCGCGGTGTTTCGCCGCTCCTCGAACTCGGGGCGTACGAATGGTTATGGGCGCAGCCGGGCGACCTTCAAGAAGATCGCGGACACAGGTTTCGCGCGCGCCCGGACGCACTGCCGTCCGATTTCGTTCCGCACACGCTTGCCGACAGCACGGCGCGCGAAGTGCTCGCGAAGCTCGCCGAGCGCGGCGTCGATCGCTTCGGGCTCACGATCCACCAGACCTACGAATATCCGAAGGAGCTTCGCGACGCGCGGTACCCGGTGGAGCTTCTCTACCACCTGGGGACTTGGAACCTCGTCGAGACGAACGCCGTCGCGATTGTCGGCACGCGCAAGCCCTCGCCCGACGCGCTCGCGGAAACGGACGCCCTCGCCCGCGCGCTCGTTGCCGAGGATTGGACGATCGTCTCCGGCCTCGCGGAAGGCATCGACACGCAGGCGCATGAAACGACGCTCGCTGCCGGCGGTCGCACGATCGGCGTGATCGGGACGCCGATCTCGGAAGCCTACCCGCGCGCGAACGCGGAGCTTCAGAAGCGCATCGCGGAAGAGTTCCTCGTCGTGAGCCAAGTCCCGGTGCTCCGGTACTACCAGCAGACGTGGATGCACAACAGGAGCTTCTTCCCCGAGCGGAATATCACCATGTCCGCGCTCACGCTCGCAACGGTGATCGTCGAAGCGAGCGATACGTCGGGGACGCTCTTCCAAGCCCGCGCCGCGCTCCAGCAAGGACGCAAACTCTTCATCCTCGATCGGTGCTTCCACAATCCCGACCTCAAGTGGCCGCACGAGTACGAGCGGCAAGGCGCGATTCGCGTGCGCGATCACGCCGAGATCGTGGAGGCGCTCCGGGATGTTCACCGCCGTCGATGATCTCCTCCGCCCTCTCTACGCCCATCTCGCCGCGTCCGACCAGGTCTACTTCCTCCGCGAATACACCTCTGGCCGTGGCTTCGCCCACAGCGAGACGAACCGCCTCATCCTGAATCTGAAGAAGTCGCCCGACCGGCGTGGCCGCGCCGAGTGGCGCTACAAGGAAGAAGCGATCCGCCAGGTCGCCCGCGAGTTTCGCGAGTCGCTCACCCTCCAACGGCTCCGCGCCGTCACTTCGTTCCGATGCCGCCCTCGAAGCGGAGGGACGATCCGCTCTACGACGACCGCATGCTCCGCGTGCTGCATGCATTCGACGAGGAGCGCCATCTCGACATCCGCGAGCTTCTCGTCCTGGCCGAGAGCACCGAGCCAGCACACGCCACGGCTGCCCGGCCGACGATCGAGCAACTCATCGCGAACCTTGAGATCGACGAGGACTTCGCGCAGCCGGCTCCGACGTCCATCGCGCTCGTCGATGACGTTCTCACGACGGGCGCACACTTCGTCGCCGCGAAGCGTGTGCTGACGGCGCGCTTTCCCGGCATCTCGGTTCGTGGCCTCTTCGTCGCGCGGCGCGTCTTCGACGACCTCGCTTGATCCGCCCGACTTCGACGGGTTCCGATTCAGCCGGGTGATCGAGGTTCAGAGTTCCGATCCATGAGATGCGTCCTCAAGGCGCACCGGAAAGGATCGAACCAATGTTTGTTCTACCTGTCAGATCACCCCTCAGTTCTTACGCGCTGAGGGGTGATCTTGTCGTTCCTCTCGAAGACCACCCGCAACCTTCTCGCGACTTATCCCGCCGCGCCTCCCGGCGTCGCCGGCGCGTGTCCCTCGCGCTCCTGCTCCTCGCGCTCGCGACCGGGTGCTCCGCGAGACTTGGCCGCAGTACTTCGTGCTCACGCTCCCCGCGAGCGTCGGTGTCCTCGTGCTCGCGACCGCCGTGCTCGTGCTTCTCGCGCTCCTCGGCGGCTTCGTGCTCGGCACGCACCACGCGACGACCCTCCTCCGCGCCACCGACTCCGCCGTGGCGCAGTACCACCGCGCGGAGATCGCGTCGATCCTCGACGCCTCAAGCACTGTCCATCTGCTCGTCCACGGCATCGTCGAACAAACCCGGTGGCGCATTGACGACCTCCGCGAACTCCTCAGAAGCCTCAAGGAGACGCAGCCACGACCGCGACGACCGCACTCACGCTTCGCCCGGAGACCACCGCCCTCGCGCCCATGCCCGAGTTTGCGAGCACTGCGACGGACACCATCCAAACGCTCATCACCCAAATCGGCCAGGGACAAATCTCCCTCCGGGACGCCGAACGCCTCCGGCAGAAAACGAGCACGCTCGGCGGCGTCGTGGAGAATATCGAGCGAATCGCCAAGCACGGCGAAAACATCGCGCGGTCGAGCGCGCGGCTCGTCCGCGACATCGAGCAGCTCGCAACGGAGATCGACGATTTCCGGACGAAGCGTGCGGAGAACGACGCGCGCCGTTGTGAAGCCGACGCGCGCAGAGCGCATGTCGCCGAGGCCGTGCGGGCGGAACAGCGCGTCCGAGCCCTCACGGCGCAGAACCTTGGAGACGAGTTGCAGGAGCAGATTGACGCCCGCCGTGCAGCGCGCGAGCGCGAAAAGCAGCGCGTCGAGCAGGAGCGCGCAACCGCCGAACAGCGGGTGGATCGCAGGCGCGCGTCGCGCGATGCCCGCGTGGATGCCGCCCGCCGGAAGAACGAAGGAGAAGCCGCCCGCATCGTCCGCGACGTGCAGATCGGCGCGGTGCCGGCCGATCCCGCGCACCCGTACCACGCGTATGCGGCCAGCATCTACCTCGCCGCACGACTTGAGGATGATCTCTCATCGGAAGAGGCGGCCGCGCGCACGCGCGATGCCGTGCTCGGGCTCATGCTCGGCCCCACGGCGCGGGCGATGGGCGGAGGTCTCTGCCGGGTCGAGATTCCCAGCCTTCAGAAAGCGGGAAGCCACAGCTCCGCGTCGTCGCGGACGGGTACTCGGCCAAATCGAAGACGCCGTTTCAGCGCACTGCGGCCATCAGCTTCATCGCCACGAAGAAAAGAGCCCTGGCGGACTCCGGATGGGTTCAGGTGGTCGGGGTTTCAAATCCCCCCTGCCGACCAACTCGAACCCTCCACGTTTCGGCGCCACGCCTCACACGATGCTGCATACCTGGATTGGTGGTAGGAACTGGCGTCCGGACGGCACTCCTGATATGAGGCTCGAAATGAACGTAGTGTCGGTCTCGCGGTCAGTGCTGCTTCTGTTCACAGCCATCGGTGCCGGTGCCGCGCCCGGATCCCATGACCCATGGGACGAATACAAGAAACCGCCGATATATGCCGGAGCGCGCTTCGGCGGCCGCGCATGTATCGGCCCCGTTGCAATGAGCCAGAACGGGCGGTACGTCGCGTTCACATCGCGCACACGAGACGATCTCCCGACGAATATTTATCGATATTCAGTCGCGGGCGGAGAGAAGGTGGACCTCGTATCCGTTCGCGCGCGCACGACTGCCGCGCCGAAAGATGCCCTGGAGCCATCGATCTCCGCGGATGGCCGGTACATCACGTTCAGTTCCACCGACGTCGGTTTCGCCGGCACGGATCCGAAACCCGCTGGCGGATCGCATGTGTTCATCCGGGACATGGAAACCGGGACGACGAGAGTCGTCTCTGATGCTCGAACCGCCGACCCTGTGACGTCGGGAAACAGTTACGCTGCCCAGATATCGGCCGACGGCTCGTCCGTCGTGTTCGTCTCCGATACTTCGAAGATCAACGATGCCGGACCGGTCGCAGACGGCAAGGTACCGGCTGTGTTCGAATGGCAAGCCGATACGGGAACGATTACGCTCGTTTCTGCGGGCCGATCCGGCCTGACGGCAGTGCTGCCCAATGACCGAAGCGATCTGCCGGCGGTGTCGAAGGACGGCCGATTCGTCGCTTTCGCGACAGCTGCATCCAACATCACAACCAGCGCTGACACCAACAAATCGATCGACATCTATCGTTGGGATCGTAATGACAAGAGCATCGTTCTCGTCTCCGTGGCAGCCGATGGCAAAGGAGCAAACGCTTCCAGCGGGTCTCCATCGATCTCCAACGATGGCAGCCGCATCGGATTCGTTTCCAAAGCCGGCAATCTTGTCGGTTCCGACCAGTTGACCGACGACAACGGCGAAGCCGATTTCTTCGTGCGCGACCTGATGGTTCCGTACACCGCACGGGTTTCTCTCGCCTTCGTCGAGACGGACAGGGACTTCCCCGGCTCCAGGAAGCGAAGCCGGCAGTGGACACAATCGGAGTGGGGTGTCGTTTCAGGCGCGCTCAGCGGTAATGGAAATCGCGTTGCGGTGACCGCCAATCACTCCTTGTTGTTCGTGGAAGGCAAAGGGACATTCAAGTTCGACGGCTGGAACCATGATATCGGCCAGCATGACGTCTTTCTGATCGACCTTGCGCCGGGCAAGCCACTGCCGACAAGAGTGTGGCCAATCACGGTCGGCGTGGCACCGCTCGGCCAATGCGACGACTGCGACCCTGTCTGGTACTTACCCGACTGGAACCCGAACGGCATCAGGCTGGTCGGCGGCGACGTCACCGGTATTCAGGCGTTGAGCGACGACGGATCGATTGTCGTGCCGGTCTCCGCGTCGCCGGCTCTTTTTCGACGAGCCACCTTCACGCGCACGTGGCATCAGACCGTCTGGTGGTGCAGTCAGAGGATCGAGGTTTGCCAGGATCCGACCTATAGGGGTCGTGGCAATTACATCAATTACGACGTCGTCGACCTTCCGGAAGCGCCCGATCCTCCCTATACCGATGTCGACGGCTACACCGGGTTGGGCGGATGGTGGAGTGGCGACTGGACGGGTATCGACACCGAGAGTTTCGCCGTGCTCACGATTCGCGCGACCCTCTTCGGCTCTGACTCCCAGGCATACATCCAGCACTATCAGCAGCTCGGCCAATGGCCATCCGCGGCCGCAACCGGCGGCGTCACACAACCCGTTTACTTCATCGCCGACGGAGTGAATCGAGTATGACGTTCAGTCGCCGCTTCGTCGCCAATGGCGTCAGCGTCCTGCTGCTCGCGATTGCAATGGTCATCTATGAACCGGCGCTCGCCGACACTTGCGACGCATTCGTCGAAAAGCTACCTGTACCCGGCGATTTGCGACTCACCATTGACTGCAGATCGGCAAGTCAAACGATGATCATCTATACGTATGCTGAGATCCCCATAGCTTTTGGCGACCGCAGTTTTCCGCTATTCATCAGTGCAGACAGATACAAAGCGCTCCAGGCTGCTGTCTCGGGCGGCAGCGATGCGAACGCAAAGAAACAGGCCGCGGTCGCTCTGCGAAGAGCCGCGCTGGATGATAAGACCGGGCAGAAGTCGCGGCGTCTTCTCAACGATCCCTCCTTTAGAAAGCAATGCCTCGACCGCAAGCTGGTCGGACCGCTATGGAGCGATGTCAACGCCTTCTGGTTGCCGCCGCCGCCAGGTTCCGAACTGAAGTGGGCCTGGGGCGCCGACGCGGCGCACCCGGACCAGACCATCACCGATCTCGACCTTCGAGCTGCGATCGTGCTCGGCGGCACCCTGCTCAATCAAGACCGCGCATTGTTTCTCCCGACGAACACTCCGTTCTTCATACCTCAGGAGGCCGGCGCGAGAGTGCCGCCGAATGTATCGATCCGATTTGGAGAGCCGGACGAGTTCGTCGGCGACAATGCCATCGCCCGCGTGAAGCCCGGCACCAAGACGCCAAGAAAGGAGTGGGCAACTGGGGAGATCCTGATCAACCCAAAACACGCATCGGTGGTCGCAAAAGACATTTCGATCATCGCCGACACCGTTCGGCATGAATTGCGTCACATTTATGGTCTCGAGCACTCCGAGGCAGGAACCCATACGAGAGAAGACAGCATCGAGCAGGTATTTTTCCGATTCGGTCAGCCGAACGCGTGTCCGTACATGGACCTCCACGATTACTACCTCATGAAATCGGTTCCTTAATCACGCGTCAATCCAACCAGCTACTAACTCACCGCCAATGCTGCGAGTACACGTGTCACACCGGCATCTGCGTTTCCCAACATGCGGTGCAGCTCGCTGACGACCTCCTTTGGGACTTCACGCCGGAGTTCGCGGAAGACGTCGCCGTACACGCGGAGCAGGTGGAACGCCACCGGTTTGCCGCGGCGTTGCAAGGCTGCAGTGAGACCATCGCGGAACCACGCCAGCGACTCATCCACACGACCGAGCGCGACGAGGTCATGTCGAGCGCGCGCTCCACGTCGATCACCCGTTCTTGCTGAGGTGTCTAATCGCGCGTCTAATTCGCGCCGCGAAGAGACCGTTTCGGACCGTTTGGAACGCAAGCACGGAAAAACGGCTCACTATTCCGTCGATGGTGGTGCGCGTTGCGGTTGGGAGTGAGAACCGGTGAGGAGATGCAGGCTTCGCCGACACTCGTTGGCCGATTCCATCAATCTCCCATAAAAACCAAACATCTCGTGCGATCGACGGACCGATTGTCGGATATCGACTACGTATGGCGAATTCAGGAATTATGCAGAGGTGGTATCGCCTTCACGCCTCAAATTCCAGCGGGGGTTCTAACCAATGAGTACCAATCTCCGGCCGGCCGGTGAGCCGGCGGCTACGTTCCGATTCGGTGAGTTCACGTTCGATTGCGGGTCGCGCCTGTTGATGCGCAACGGAGTGAACCGGCATCTTTCGCTGAAGGCGCAGCACCTGCTCCAGCTGCTGATCCTGGCGCGGCCGCGCGCGCTGTCGCGCGACGAACTTTACGACGCGCTCTGGCCGGCGACGTTCGTCTGTGAGACCAATCTCGCCGGCATCATCAACGAGGTGCGACGCGCCCTCGGCGACGACGCTCGCGCGGCGAGCTACATCCGCACCATCCACGGCTTCGGCTACGCGTTCTGCGGCGACGTTGTGTCCATGTCCGCAGCCGCTACGAATTCCGTTGCCGCGACGCTGCATTGCGAGGAACGAAGCTATCCGCTGCGCGAGGGAGAAAACCTGGTCGGCCGGGCGAGGGACTGCGGAGTGGTGATCCTGGCTCCCACGATCTCCCGGCGCCATTCGCTGATCACGATCTATGACGACTCATTTTCGATCAGGGATCTCGACAGCACGAACGGCACCTTCGTCGATGGACAGCGAATCGGCCGCCTGCCGGTGATGGCGACAAATCGCGTGCGGATCGCGTTCGGGTCGGTCGCCGCGTCGATCAACTTCAGAGACATTCCGACAACCAACCCTGAGCTGCTGCTCATGAACGAATTGAAGCTCCGTGTTGGCCGAAGGTCGTCGAGTCCGTAACAATCGTCTTAGTCGCCTCGTGTCACGATCGCCGGCATGCGCAGTCTTCTGATCGCCGCGCTTCTCCTCACACTCTCGCTCCACGCGCAGACGCTCCAGCAGCTGGAGCAACTGGCGCGGACACGTCCGCAGCATCCGCTGATCGGACAGGCGTATGCGCGGGCGCTGGCGAAAGAGGGGCGCGGGGACGAGGCGATGGCGGCGTTGCGGCGCGTTCTGGCGCTGAGCGTGGCGACCGATCTTGCCGATCACGACTTCGATTCCATCCGTTCGCGTGACGACTTTCACGCGCTTGAACAATCAGTCGACGAATTGCGGCATCGGCGCGTGTCGCGCGCGTCGATCCGTTTTCATTTGCCGAAGGACCTGCTGACCGAGGCGATCGCGTACGACCCGAAGACGAAGAGCTTCTTCGTCAGTGCGAACCGGCCGCGGAAGATCATCCGCATCGACGCGCGGGGCCGCGTTTCCGAGTTCGTGAAACCGATGCACGGCTTCTGGGGCGCGAACGGCCTCGCCGTCGACACGAAGCGGCGGCTCCTCTGGGCGAGCAGCAGGGCGATCATCCGCGGAGGCAACGTCGACGCGGCGCAGGCGCAGGAGAGCGCGGTGTGGGCGTTCGATCTCGACCGTGGCGAGGTCTTGAATCGGTTCAAACCTCCGGCGAATGCAGACGCGCTCGATGACCTCACGCTCGCGAGCGACGGCACGCTCTACGTCTCCGATTCGCAAGGTGCGGTGCTGACGCTCCCACCCGGCGGAAAAGAGCTGCTGCTTTTCGTCCCGCGCGGCGGCCCGATTCGCTCATCGCAGGGCGAGACGATTCACGGACGCCTGCTCTACGTCGCCGACTACGGCCGCGGCGTGGCGGTCGTCGATCGCGAGACGCACGACGTCGCCGGCCTCGCCCTTCCCGCGGACTTTCCCGCCTTCGGCATCGACGGCCTCGCGTACGCCAACGGCTGGCTGTATGGCGTTCAGAACGGCGTCGAGCCGAATCGCGTCGTGCAGCTGCACCTCGCCGCCAACGGTCTGCGCGCCGATCGCTGGGAGATCGTCGAGATGAACCATCCGCTGATGGACGAGCCGACGATCGGCGTCGTCGCCGGCGACGAGTACGTCTTCCTCGCCGCCAGTCAGGGAAACAAGTTCGACGACAACAAGCTCGATCAGTTGCATGATTCGATCGTGATGCGATTCAAGCCATGAACTTCAAAGAACTGCATGCCGGTCCCGATCTCCTGATTCTGCCAAACGCGTGGGACGCGATCAGCGCGCTCGTGGTGGTGAACGCCGGCGCGAAAGCGGTGGCGACGAGCAGCGCCGCCGTGGCGTGGTCGCACGGCTACGCCGACGGCAACGCGCTGCCGGTGCCGCTGCTCCTGGCCACGCTGCGCGACATCACCCGCACGGTCGACGTGCCGGTGACCGCGGACATCGAGTCGGGCTACAGCGACGATCCGAAAACGGTCGGCGAGACGGTGCGGGCCCTGATCGACATCGGCGTCGCCGGCATCAATCTCGAGGATCGCGGCGAATCGCCCGACCTCCTCTGCGCGAAGATCGAAGCGGTGCGGCGCGCCGGCCCGATCTTCATCAACGCGCGCACCGACCTGTTCCTGAAGAAGCACGAGGCGGCGCTGCCCGAGTCGATCGCCCGCGCAGGCCGCTACGCGGACGCAGGCGCGGACGGCATCTTCGTCCCCGGCGTCACCGACGCCGCGATGATCGCGGAGCTCGTCCGCGGCATCGCCCTGCCGCTGAACGTCATGGCCCGTCCCGGCGTGCCGTCGGCGGCGGAACTGCAGCGCCTCGGCGTCCGCCGCCTCAGTGGAGCGGCCTGGCTGGCGCGCGCGGCCTTGAAAACGCTGCACGATTCGGCGTCGGCGTTTCTCGCCACTGGCGACTCCGACGCGTTGGCGGCGGCCTGCGGCGCACTGGTCGATTACAACGGGATGCTGGCATAATTCACGGTCTCCCATGAACATCGACGACCTCTCGACAGTCTCCTGTCAAAGCTGCGGCGTTTACGACGCGTCGCTGCGCGCCTCCTCTCATCCCACCGTGGTCTCCGTGCTCGTCACGGCGGCGCAGAGCGCGAACGCCGGCATCTTCTGCGCGCGCTGCCGCGCCATCGAGTCGGTGAAGGCCACCGCGATCACGCTGCTCGCGGGATGGTGGTCGCTGCGCGGACCGGCGCTGACGATCGCGGCGATCCGCGCGAACATAGACGGCGGCGAGCAGAACTCGACGACGAACGCGCAGATGCTCCGCGGCCTGGCGCAGCTCGAATACGCCAATCGCAATCCGGAATTCGCGGCGATGTTCGCGCGCGCCGCGCACGTCGTGCAGCCGCAGCGCGAGAACAGCCGCCTGATCGACGAACTGGGCAGGCGCGGTCATCGCAACGCGCTCCCCGATTCGATGTGGCGGTTCGCTCCGTTCGCTCCGCTGGTGGTCTTCGCCCTCGTCCTCGGCGTCGTCGGACTGCGCGTGATCAAAGGAAGCGGCACCGCCACCCCCGACGTGGCGGAGCCGGTGCAACGCGCCTCACTCGCTTCGAAGCCGCTTCCGGTGCAGCGGCAGTTTCGCAACAACGAGGACCTGAGCGGCACCGCGGACGAGCTGGAGCAACGGCTGACGCCCGACTCGAGCGAAGCGCTGGCACGCGCCTACTTCCGGGCGCGGCTCAGCGAAGCGCGCAGCCAGATCCCGTCACGCGTGCGTCATGGCGACGACCTGATGGCCATCGAGGGGTCGATCATGGGATTCGGACAGCAACCGGCACTGGCCACCCTGCTGGCGAAGCCGGCCATCCGCGCGGCGTACGATCAGCTGACGACGACGATGAACGAAGCGACCCGCTACTACCATGGCGGCGCGCCGGTCGACGCGATCGAGAGGACCGCCGGCGAGTCGCTCGACGTGACGCTCAACATGACCATCGAGGCGGTTGACAGCGACATGCGCGGCCACAGCCAGAGGGCGGAGGCGCTGGTCACCGACGCCGACAAACGTTTGGCCTCGATCGAGGAAATGCGGAACGACCTGCATCTCCGCGCCGTCGTGATTTCCACGACCACGCGCGCCATCGACACCTGCCTCAACGTTTCGAGCCGCAATTAGGCCGGCACGGCCGCTGGAATAGCGACCGGAGCGCTGGTGTCTGGTAGCGAAATGGAACAGCCGCAGCCGCAACAGACTCTTCGCATCTCCATCGACGAACAGACCGCCCAGGGCCACTACGTCAATTTCGCGCACATCATTCATTCGCCGAGTGAGTTCGTGATCGACCTCGGGCGCATCATGCCGGGCCAGCCGGACGTGAAGGTCTACACCCGCGTGGTCATGACGCCGCTGCACACCCGGCAGCTGCTCGAGGCGCTGGCGCAGAACGTGGCCATCTTCGAACAGAAGTTCGGCGAGATCCGCCTGGAGCCGCATTCGTTCGACACGTCGAACGAACCGTCGAATTAACCCCATGTCACGCATCAAGGTCATCGGCGCCGGACTGGCCGGCTCGGAATGCGCGTTTTCGCTCGCGCGCCGCGGCCACGCCGTCGACCTGTTCGAGATGCGTCCCGTGAAAACGACGCAGGCGCACCAGGGCGGCAACCTCGCGGAGCTGGTCTGCTCGAACTCCTTCCGCTCCTCGAACATCACCAACGCCGTCGGTCTGCTGAAGCACGAGATGACGCTGATGCAGTCGATGGTCATGCGCTGCGCCGCCGAAGCGCGCGTCCCGGCGGGAGACGCCTTCGCCGTCGACCGCGAGCGGTTCGCCGAAGCGGTGACGAACGTGATCGCGAACGAGCCGAACATCACGCTGCGCCGCGAGGAAGTGGAGACGCTCGATCGCGGCGACTACGACTTCCTCGTCGTCGCCACCGGCCCGCTCACCTCCCAGCCGCTCTTCCACGCCATCGATGAATTCCTCGGGCGCGACGGCCTGTATTTCTACGACGCCATCGCGCCGATCGTGGCCGCCGACTCGCTCGACTACTCGAAGCTCTACTGGAAATCGCGCTACGGCAAAGGCTCCGGCACCGACTACCTCAACGCGCCGATGACGCATGCCGGGTACGAGGCGTTCGTCGCCGCGTTGCTCGCCGCCGAGCTCTATCCGCTGCACGATTTCGAGCACGCCGTCCACTTCGAAGGCTGCCTGCCGGTCGAGGAGATCGCCGGCCGCGGCATCGACACGCTGCGCTTCGGTCCGATGAAACCGGTGGGGCTCGAACATCCGGTCACGGGCGAGCGCCCGCATGCCGTGGTGCAGCTGCGCAAGGAAGATCTCTCCGACGAGTACTTCAACCTCGTCGGCTTCCAGACGAAGATGAAGGTCGGCGCGCAGCAGCAGG
>Ga0207687_10000363_pt1 | contig 30290 bp, 43 predicted proteins | sample KBSM54metaG_FD_184399 | JGI IMG/M metagenome (GOLD analysis project Ga0207687, IMG submission 184399) | Miscanthus rhizosphere microbial communities from Kellogg Biological Station, Michigan, USA - KBS M5-4 metaG (SPAdes) (version 2) | ecosystem: Host-associated > Plants > Roots > Rhizosphere >...
CGAGCCAGTCTGGTGGGGTTGGCTGCAGGCGCAGGCGCCAACTCAGGTCGGCAAGCCGCCGGGTCAGGGCGAAGGGAAGCGGAAAGGTTTTGGTGTCCAAGGTCGCCGCCAGGTCGTCGGTGCTGAGCGGCGGATTGGCGGCGAGGTTGAAAGCGCCCCTTACGTCGCAGACCGTGGCCAGCGCGTAGGCACGGGCCAGGTCCGAGATATGTACTGCCTGGAAACGAAGTCCCGCGAGCCGCGGGATTGCCGGGACCAGGCGGCTGCGCAAGAGGAAATCGGGGATGAACGGTCCGACGACCAGGCGGCGAAGCTCCGTCGTTGCGTCCCCCTGGAAGGTCATCGCAGGGCGCAGCCGGATGACCTTGGTGCTTGGCGCGATGCTTTCGAACTGGTCGAGGGTCCCCTCGTTCACCGCCTTGTGGCGGGCGAGGAAGGAGGTTTCGGTGCTGAGCGGCCAGTCCTCGCCAATCAGCTGGTTTCCCGGTGCTGGCGAGTAGGCCCCGACCGAGGAGGCGTAGATCAGCTTTGGCACTCTCGCCGCCACCACCGCGTCGAAGACCCGGCGGCTTCCATCGACGTTGAACCGTTTGAGCTTTTTCAGGTCATGTGAAGGCTGGACCGCGTAGGCGAGGTGGATGACGACATCGGCGCCACGAAAGGTCTGCTCGAGGTCAGAGCCGACAATGCTGGCCTTTACCCAGCTCGCCTTGTTGGGGCTCCAGTCGGGACGGGCGGTGGTGTTGGCAAGGCCGACGATCTGGCTTATCTCGTCACGATCGGCAAGGGCTTCGACCACGCTTCGGCCGACGTTGCCGGTGGCCCCGGTCACCACCACCTTCATGAACGGCTATCTCTGCGTTTGTTGTTATTCATGCTTCCCGTTGCCCTGCTCCAAAGCTGGCTAAACGTTCAGCCTTCTTCGATGAGTGCGCTTAACACGGTACGGCAAAAGTTTTCTAACCGTGGCGCGGATTTCAATGGCCGGTTTTTCCTTCCGGGCAGACGGGTAAGAAGGCCCGCATGGTCGACACCAAGTCGATTCCCAAGGCCGGTGAGCGCTGGCTCAGCTGCCCGCCCTACACGCTGATCGCCCACGTGCTCGGGGTCGAGCAGGGCGATGGGCTGCCTCTGGTCAGCTACGAGTTGCAGGACGACGACGGTGTCATCATCGAGCGCGTCGAGCGCGCCGTCCTCGACGACGGTTGGTGGATTGCTTTCCAGCCGATGCGTCAGTACTTCGGCTGAGTCGCGCGCCTAGCGGTGCTCGCTCGCTCTGAAGCCACGGTAAGAGGCACGCTGCGAAGTTTCGTTCTGGCCTCGCCGGGGAAGCCAAAGGGCTTGAAGACAAGCTGCGAGGTGACCTGATCACGAGCGAGGCAACGCGGGCAATTCTCGATCGCAACCGCGTGCATCGCGCTGTAGCTGCTCCCACACTTCTCACAACTGAACATCCCTACCTCCCGTAGACGACCCAGGTGCTCCTGGACAACCCGAATAAATGTTCTTTACCCAATGAGACTGAGCGTCTAACCCCGGGCCTGAAGTCAGCCGAAAAGACCTAATGACAAAAGGCGAGACCGACGTCGAGATGGGCTCTGATTTTCAGCACGAGGCGTTGATCTACGAGGATCAGGGGCAGTTCCTGGCGACCGCCGTCCCTTTTCTTGCCGCCGCCCGCGCCGCCGACGAGCCTGCTCTGGTCGCGGTGCGAGAGGCGAATGCCGAGCTGCTCAGGGCCGAGCTCGGCGCCGACGCCGAGCGGGTGAACTTCGTCGCGATCGAGGAAGTCGGCCGTAACCCGGCGCGGATCGTGCCGCTCTGGCGCGACTTCCTCGCCGGCCGGCCGGGCCACCCGGCGCGGGGAATCAGCGAACCGGTCTGGCCCGGCCGTGAGGCCGCCGAGATCGACGAGTGCCAGCGCCACGAGCACCTGCTCAACCTCGCCTTCCCGCCGGGAACGCGCCACTCGCTGCTCTGCTCCTACGACGGCTCAGCTCTCCCCGACGGGGTGCTTGCCGGCGTCTTCCGCTCGCACCGGGGAGTGCTGCGCGGCGGCTTGCGAGAGACGAGCGGCGGCTACCGGCGTGAGTGCGATTGCTACGGCGGCAAGCTTCCGCGCCATCCGCCCGATGCCACGACCCTGCCCTACGACCGCGGCCGGCTCGCGGCCGTGAGGAAGCGGGTGAAGGAAGCCGCCGAGCAGGCAGGCATCGGGCCACGGCGGGCCGCCGATCTGGTTGCCGCCGCCAGCGAGCTCGCCGCCAACAGCGTCGTCCACGGCGGCGGTGCCGGCACGATGTCGATCTGGCGCGAGGGGAAATGCTTGCTGATCGACTTCGAGGATCGGGGCACGATCGAAAAGCCGCTCGCCGGCCGGCTACGCCCGGCCACCGACCAGCGCGGCGGCCGTGGTCTCTGGCTCGCCAATCAGCTTTGCGACCTGGTCCAGATCCGCTCCGGCGCTCTCGGCACCACCGTGCGCGTGCAGGCCGGAATCGCTTAAGCGGCGGGGTCGGCCTCTTCCTCGCCCGGCCAGCGGCCCGTCAGTGAGGCGAAGCCAGAGCGAGCGCCGCGGTCGACCATGCCTTTGACGAGGCGGAAGATCGCTCCCTCCAGCAGCAGTGCCAAGACCAGCTTTGGATAGGAGACCTCGCGGTTCTCGACCTCCGGGGGTTGCTCATCGTCGACGATCGCCCAGATTCGCTCGAAGCCCTTCTGGGCGGCAAAGCCCGCGGCCAGCCCGGCGAGAATTCCGATCGGAGCAAAGAGAACTTTCACCCTGGCGAGCTACCCGCGAGCCTATTTGGCAAACGGCAACGATCGGGCTTGCGCCCGCAGACATTCGTGTTTACCATGCGCGCTCCAACGGCAGCGGGGGCGGCATGGGCGACAGGGCACGGCAACCAGACGATTTTGCGTTCGCCTTCGACTCCGCTTTCGCGGCTCTGCAGGTCAGGATCGAGTCGGCCTGCGCGGCGGCGGGGGAGTGGCCCGAGAAGGTTGCCGGTGGCATCCGAGCGGCTTTCGACTGGGTCGCGGCAGAGCCCACGGCAGCCCAACTACTGACCAATGACGCCCTGGCAGGGGGTAGCGCAGGCTTCGAGCGCTACGAGCGGATGATCGCCTACGTCGCCGAGCTGCTCGAGCCCGGGCGGGAGCGGTCCGCGCACGGCGAGCGCCTGCCCGAGATCACCGAGCGGGCGATGGCGAGCGGAGTAGCGATGCTCGTCGCCCAGCGCCTCTCGCTCGGCAAGCAGGCCGAGCTGCCGGCGATCGCCGGCGAGGCGATCCAGTTCGTCCTCACCCCTTATCTCGGCAGCGCCGAGGCACGCGAGGCAGCCGGCCGGTGAGCCGTCGCTTGACATGTGACTAACTAGGGCATGTACCCCATCGTTGGGGGTAGCTTTTCCCCTTTCTGAAGCGCCAAAAAGCCGTCCTCTGACGGCGCTACGTTCCCCGGCCTGAAATGACAAACGGCCGGGGCAACCGCGCGAACGGTCCCCCGGCCCGGCACAGGAAGGTGGACTTCCCATGCGGGCCAATCGTATGCCGCGCCGAGCGCGCGGCGATGCCGCCATCCAACGGGCGGTTCTCAGCCTCGCCCTAGAGGCAGCGCCGGAATCCCTGACGATCCCAGACCTCTCCCGCCAGTTTGAGGAGGGCGAGGCAGAGCGAGCCGTACGCGAGCTTGTAGGCGCTGGGCTACTCACATGCAGCGGTGCGTCCGTGAGCGCCACAGACGTCGCCCTGCGGCACGACCATCTGGAACTACCGTGAACCCGGTCGCGGAGCAGTTCGGCTCGAATTTGGCCCGCCTCCGCAGGCGCTCTGGTCTCTCTCAGGAGGAGGTCGGCTGGCGCGCCTCAGTGCATCGAACGGAGGTCTCGCAGCTTGAGCGCGGCCTGCGCGTGGCGCGCGTGGATACGGTGGCGAAGCTTGCTGCCGCGCTCGAAGTCGAGCCGGGCGAGTTCTTCGAGGGCATCGTCTGGGAGCAGGGTGACGTGCGGTATGGGCGATTCAGCAAGCCCGAGCAAGTTGGCGAGCAGACTCCGTGAGGCTAGACTCCCCGCCAGCCAGGGAAACACCCCCGGCCAGAGCCAATCTCATGGAGTCGCCACGGTACAAATCCCTGATGGTCGCGCTTGTGCCGCAGCCGCGGCAAATGCCGCCTCCTGGTTTCGATAACGAGGAGCTGCAGGGAACCTTCTCCGACGTTATCCGCCAGTACCCCTATCAGTCGTTCGAATTCATCTTCGATGGCCGTGGGGCGCAGTTTCACAACGGCGAGGATGACGGAGTAGAGCTTCGGCCCGCGCTATTTAGGGTGCAGGCCAGGATGGATGGCCCGGACCTCCTTACCGGGCCTATGGCCGCAGAAAAGGCCGCGCGAATCATGGAGATCGCTTCTGAGCGGCTGAAAGTAGATGCATTCCTTCAGTGCGCAATCCAGATCATCGCCTCTGTCGATGCGCCAAATGGAGACGCCCGTGCGTTCGTCGCCGAGCAGCTTCTCCGCGACGCCGACCAAGCCCAGAAACTTGGCGAGGACTACTTCGGCGGCGGCGTCCGATTTCGCTGTCTTCGCGCCGACGCCGAGGAAGGGGGCGAGGACAGCTTGAGCGTTGAGCCAGATATCAGGGACAACTCGTTGGTCTTCATAGACCATCAGATAACGAGGGCGGCGATCACAAGCCCCCTGACCCTGGATCAGGCATCGACTTGGACGACAGACGCCTTCGAGTTCCTAGCAGGCCCAACTACTGAGCTACTATCAAGCTAAGGAGATTCTGACTAAATGCCGACCGTAGAAAGAACGCCGCTGCTCTCTGGTGTCGGGAAGATCGCTGAACCCGGCGAATCGAGTGCTGAACTCTTTGGTCGTCGGCGTCCTCAGTCGAACTCTTGGCAGCCGCAAGACCGCTGGATGGGCCTGATGATCCTTCCTCCTCTGTCCCGAGAGGAAGAGCCTGCTGCTTCCAGTCCCACGGTGCTGAAAAGCACCGAAGTCAGCCTGGAAAAGGTGAGCCTGGCGGATGGCCCGGTGATCATGAAGGTGAGCGACGAGCAGGCCCAGCAGATTCAGGATCTCCACGGGGGAGATGCCTTTCCCTCGCAGTAGGTTCTAGGGCACGATGCCCACCATCGCGGGGGAGTTGCAGACCTCCACTGAGGATGCGACGGAGTGTGACGATCTCGTTGATTTCTCATGCGGGGATGGGAGACTCGAGGCCGAAGCTGCCGTCGAGCGGATCGTTGCTGGCTGTAGGTCGGGGAGGCTGTCGGGTATCACGATGCGGGTAACGCGGGAGGTGCCGCCGGGAGCGCTTGTCGGGATAAGCGCCATCGAGTGGCCTGGGCTGGTTCTGCGGCACCCTGACTTCCCTAGCGACGCGTATAAAGATGCCGCCTACGTCGCTGTCCTTGCCCTCAACGCACAGTATCGGGGCGGGTACCAAGTGCAGAACGGCGAACCACTCAGCCATGCCCTGATGGCGGATGCCCTCCGCTTCATTGCTTCGGCGGTAGACGGCGAGGTACCCCCCGTGCAAGCCATCATCGACCCTCGGAACGCCCCCAGCAGGGCCCTGTGTGAGCACTTCGGCTTCATTCAGCCGATTGTGACTGAACCTGACCTATGGTATGTCCGGCCTAGAGGGCTCCCGCTTGAGGAACCTTCAGAGGAAGGAAAGAGGGCCGAGGATGAAGAAGCCGACAAGTAACCAAGAGACGCCCAGCGGAATCAAGATTGGCGCCCGCAAGCGCTCAACCGTGATCAAGGACTTCGAGAAGGTCGCTGGCCCGCTGCGGGGCCACAACCGGGACCAGAAACCCAAGGCTTAAGCGGCTTCTCAGGTCCGCTTCAAAGCGCCGCTCGCGTGGCGAGCTGCAAGAACATGGCCCGCTCATCGTGGCGGCGGTTGTAGCGCCACGTGAACTCGTTGAGATAGCCCTGAAGCCATTTGCGAGACACGGCGTGGTAGGTGCCGGCTATCCCTCGCTTGAAGTTCCCGAAGAACCCCTCGACCGTGTTCGTATGCACTTCCCCTTCGACATAGATCTTCTCGGCGTGGCGGATGCGCCGATGCTCGGCATAGTGGTCGCCCAGCTTGCGGTAGCCGGCCCACTCGTCGGTGTAGACGATCAACTCCGGCAAGACGTGCTGATGCACGATTGAGCGCACCGGACGGTCCTCGCGATTCTCAGCGAGGGTTGCCTTCACTCTGCCCTTGCGCTCGACCATCGCCACGACAGTCGTCTTGTTGTCCTTAGCCCACTGAACGCCTTCCTGGCGAGTCATGCGGCCCAAGCTGGCGCGCGGCCTGCCGCCGAAGGCGGTCTCGTCTACCTCGACCTCTCCCGACAACGGCCCATCGTCCTGCTCGTCCATCAACTGATTGCGGATTTTGTTGAGCATCCTCCACGCGGTCTTATATGTGACGCCGATCTCGCGCTCCAACTGTTTCGCGCTGATGCCGCACCGCGTCTGAGAGACCAGGAACATCGCGTAGAACCAAAGCTGTAGCGAGGTCGAAGACTTGTGAAAAATGGTGCCTGCGGTCGGGTGCAGGTGGTAGCCGCAGTAATCGCAGTCCCAGGCCGGTCGGCCGCTCACGCGATGGAACGGCCGGTCTAGTTCGCATTTGGGGCAGAAGGCTCGCTTGCCTTCCTCATCAACCGCATGGCGGGTCTTCCAAAGCCACCGCAAGCACGCCTCGTCATCAGGGAACTCGCGCATGAACTCCATGAGGGAGTAGCGCGAATCTGAGGACTTGGCGCGAACTGGATTTGCTCGATTGACAGGAGGCACGGTGGCTATTCAAGCAAAATCTTTACCCCCTGTCAAGGGATACTTGCCCTAACTAGTCACCTATAGTCCGGGCCATGGACGAGGTCTTCAAGGCGCTTGCCGACCCCACTCGCCGCGGCCTGCCCGTCGCGCTCTTCGAGCGCGACGGGCAGACCCTGAGTGAGCTCGAGCGGCGGTTGCCGATGACGCGCTTCGGCGTGATGAAGCACCTGCGCGTGCTCGAGGAGGCGGGTCTGGTCAAGACCCGCAAGCGCGGGCGCGAGAAGCTGCACTTCCTCAACCCCGTCCCGATCCGGCTCGTTCACGACCGCTGGGTGAGCAAGTACGCGGAGCCCTGGACGGCGGCCCTGAGCGGCCTCAAGCAAGAACTGGAGAAGGAGGAGTAACAATGGAAAAGGTTTTCGAGATTTACATCAAGACAACCCCCGAGCGGCTCTGGGAGGCGATTACCGATCCCGAGCTGCGGGCGAAGTACAACTTCGGCGTCGGCGTCAGCTCAGACTGGACGGCGGGTTCGAGCTATGAGTCCGTTCACCCGGCTGCCGGGATCACGCTGGCCACCGGCGAGAACCTCGAGGTAGAGGCACCGCGTCGCCTGGTGCAGAGTTTCAACGCGCTTTGGAGCGACGACGTGAAGAGCGAAGGAACCTCACGGGTTACCTGGGAGATCGAGCCGGTCGGCGACTCCTGCCAGCTCAGCGTGACGCACGATCAGCTGGTCGAGGGCGCCAACTCGGAACTGTTCGGCGGCTGGCCGATGATCCTCTCCGGCCTGAAGACCCTGCTGGAGACCGGCGAGGAACTGACCACGCCGGGGTCGCTGCGCTACTCCGGCGCGGCAGCCGAGGAGTGGGCGAGCTAGACGACGCCCAGCTCGACCATGCGCCGCCCGGTGTCGGCGATCGACTCTGGCACCGGGCGGGGCGAGAAGCCCAGGACGGACTTTGCCTTCTCGTTCGAGTAGGCAAGCTTCTTGCCGAGCTGGTTGGTGATCGTGCGGACGCTGGGGTCGAAGAGGCCCATTGCCTTGACCAGCAGGTCCGGCACTTTGCGGGTCGGGACCTTGCGCGCGTCGGGGCCCAGCTCGCGGCGCAGCACCGCCGCCACCTCGGCCATCCAGAGGAACTCGGCGACGGCGATGAAGCGCTCGCCGCCGGCCTCGGGCGAGAGCATCGCCTCGACCTGCAGCTTGGCGACGTCGCGCACGTCGACGAAGCTGAAGCCGATCCGGGGCGCGCCCGGCATCCCCTTGAGCAGCCGCTCGATCACCTGCAGCGAGAAGGAGGCGTCGCGGCTGAGCAGCGGCCCGAGGATCGCGCCGGGGTTGATCGTGGTCAGGCGCTCGCGTTCGCCGCGCTCCTCCACCAGCTCCCAGGCCGCCCGCTCGGCGATCGTCTTCGAGCGCACGTAGGGCGAGAGGCCGTCGAACTCGAGGTCGGTCCAGTCCTCCTCGGTCAGCGGCCCGGGAGTTTTGGCGCCACCGGCGATCGCGGCGACCGAGGAGGTGACGACGGTGCGCTTGACGCCGGCCGCGAGGGCGGCGCGCAGGACCCGCCGCGTCCCTTCGCGCGCCGGCACGATCAGCTCGTCGGGGTCCTTCGGCTGCACCGGCGGGAAGGGCGAGGCGACGTGGAGGACGTATGCGCAGTCCGCGACGGCCTCGTCCCAACCCTCGTCGCTGGTCAGGTCGGCGGCGAGGACGGCGATCTTCTCGCCCGTCTGGCCACCGGCTGCGACCGCCGCGCGCACCTCCGCCTCGCGGCCGAGGTCGCGCACCGTGGTCCGCACCTCATAGCCCTTTCCGAGCAGCTCGACCATGCACCAGCCGGCGAGGAACCCGGAGCCGCCGGTTACGAGGACCGTCTCAGGCATTGGCCTGACCTTACTTGGCCGCTAGGCGAGCAGGCCGGCGAGGAGCAGCAGGACGCCGGCACTCGCCGCCGCCCCGCCGCAGGCCAGCAACCAGCGCCGGCGGGCGATGATCGAGACCGAGGCCAGCACGATCCCGACCTGGAGGCCGACCTCAGCCAGCTCGTAGTCGAGGTGCTGGGTGTTGGCGTGGTCGGTCTCGTCTTCGTCGGCGTGGATCTCGGCGTTGAGGTGAGCGTCGGCGGGCTTCAGCTCCTGGGCGATCCGCGTCTCGTGCTGCAGCACCTCGGCGGAGGCGCGGCGCACCTGAGCGCTGCCCGCGCTGAGCGCCTGCAGCATCCCCGCGTTGCCACTGGCGATGTCGATCTTGACCCGGTTGCTCTCCAGCCGCGCCGAAGTGTCCGCCCGGTGGGTCTCACCAGTGACGACCTCCTTCACCGCCTCGTTGGCAAGAAAGGTCGCCAGGGCAAGGAAGGCCGCCATCACGGCGACGGCAAGCGCCGCGTTCCGCCCGTAGTGCGGCCCCCCGTGGCCCTCGGCCGCCGCGGCGACACGGTGGCCCTCCTCGAAGCGCTCATATGACCGATGCGCCTCCAAGCTCGTTACAGCCCGAACTCTGCGCGGCGCGCCTCGGGCACAAGGTCGACGTACTGGCGGTGGCGCTGGATGTAGTCGTTGACGAAGGGGCAGAAGGGCAGGACCCCGAGGCCTCGCTTGCGCGCATCGTCGAGGGCGAAGGAGATCAGCTGGCTGCCGAGGCCGTGGCCCTCGAACTCCTCGTCGATCTCGGTATGGACCAGCTCGATCAGCCCTGCCTTGAGGCGGTAGGTCACGAAGCCGGCCGGCTCGCCGTCGGCGCGGATCTCGTAGCGGTGGCCATCAACGTCGTCGGCGATCTCGATCCGCACGCCGCTTATATTGGCTGAATTTTCAGTTTCGGCATTCCTGGGTCTTGTTGCGTGACGGTCGTCGGCCGAGGATCGCCAGATGACCAAACGCAAGAGGATCGGCAAAGTCACCCAATACGACAAACCTCACTGGGACCCGCTGCTCAAGCTCCTCGCCGAGTACCTCGTCGTCGACTTCATGTGGATGCACGAAGTTGAGCTCAAGGACGGGACCCAGATACATGCCTACAAGAACAGGGAAACCAGGCGCTACCTCCACCTGAGCACGGACGGGCGGGTCTTCCAGTGCTGCGGAGGGGACTACTACCGCGAGGTGGAGATCTCGGTCCACATGATGGAGATGGTCACGGCAGTGGGCAGGCTCCGCCCCTGTCCCCGATGCACCGGTATCGACGTCTGGGACTACGAGTAACACCGTGGAGCTACACTTGCTTCAGAATGCCCTCCAAGCACCCTCGCATTGCTGTCACCGCCGATCCTGAGCTTGGGGAGGCACTGGCTCGCGTGCGCGCCGCTACCGGCACCCGGGAGGCCGATGCAACCTTGCTGCGCCGCCTCGCCGTCGAGGGGGCAGAGGCCGAGCTGCAAGCAGCGCGTAATCGCCGCGCCGCCGCGGAAGCGCTATTCGAGGCAATGGACGAGGGGATGTTCGATCTCGATCTCGCTGCGATTGACCGCCTGAACGCACCGCCCGCAGCTTGATGTCGGTCCGGCTTTGGGATGGGACTGGGCCTGTGCTGGCGGATACGTCCGCCTGGATACGAGCGCGCCGGGATCCGAGGGCCCGCCGCCTGCTGCGGAAGGGAATCGAGCGCGGAGACACATGCTGGTGCTGGCCGGTGCGCTACGAGTTGATGGTCGACGCACGCGGGCCTGAGGGGATCGCCGCGGTGGAGCGAACTCTGGAGGGGCTGCGTGAGGTCGCAATCGACCGCAACGTGCAGCGCGCGGCGGTGGCGATCATGCGCGAGCTTGCCGCTACAGGTTCCCACGGCGCCCACCGATACCCGTTGCCCGATCTGGCGGTTGCGGCGGCCGCCCAGGACGCGGCCATCGGCATCCTCCATTTCGATCAACACCTGGAGCGCCTTGGCGACCACCTCGGAGTCGACGCGCATTGGATTGCGGATCCGTCCTCCACAGGTCTCGACCCAAGCTGATGTGGATTCAGCGGACCATCCGGCTTGGCGCCCGCCCGCGCGGCTTCCACCTGGTCACCTCCGAAGTGCTCGACGCGCTGCCTGAGCTGGAGGAGATCTCGGTTGGGATTCTCCACCTGCTGATCCAGCACACCTCGGCCTCCTTGGCCTTGAGTGAGAACGCCTCGCCTGAAGTGCGGCATGACTTCGAGGCATGGTTCGACCGCGCGGTCCCTGAAGGCGCGCCGTACTGGACACACACCCTCGAGGGCGATGACGACATGCCGGCCCATATAAAGGCGGCGCTTCTGGGTCCGTCGTTGTCACTGCCACTTACCGATGGCCGCCCGGCGCTCGGGACTTGGCAGGGCATCTACCTCTGCGAGCACCGCGACTACGGCGGGCCGCGTTCGCTGGTTGCCACCGCCTGGGGCGGGTCGGCTCGCTGAGTGCCGCGACCGGAGCGTGTCGCGTCAGCCCGCGTGGGCGCGCACTCGCCGCTGGTGGCCGGGAAGGTGGAGGCGGCGCTGCCGCCCGGCCCCCATCGATCGAAGGGCTGGATTGCTGTCGGCGGCCGCCAGGCGCTGCACATCGGCGGCGGCATCGCAGCCGTAGAGCTGTTCGACCAGCCGCAGCGACTCCTGGGAGGTCATCTCGATTGCCTCGTCGAGCTCCCTCGTCGTCGGGAAGAGGAGGCCCGCGGCGCGGTTGACGGATTCACACAGCCCGGTGGCCACGGCGGGCCAGTCGCCGCGGATCAGCAGGATCGACTCCTCGATCAGGCGAACCCGCTCGTCGTGGCGGTCCGCCCGGCTGGTGAGCGGGGTGGTGGGGGTGAATTCCGAGCTTGCCATGCCGTCTCCTTTGGTCTCGAGGAAAGGTAGGCAGCACCGCGCCAAGCCGTTTCCAAGGCCGGGCAAAGATCCGACAAAGAACCCATGGACCCGCCGGGCCGCATCGCTAGGCCGGGGTCTGAGTGGGCTCTACCGCCGCTGGACTTGCCGCCGGCACCGCTTTCTTCGGCCTGCGCCGCGGCGCCCGGCGGCCGTAGCGCGCGACGACCAGCGAGAGGACGAGCGCGGCGCTGCCGAGGACCATCAGGCGGAACCAGGTGCTGGCGCCGTCGGTACCCGAGCCGAGCGAGTGGGCAACGGCGAGCACGAAGACGACCACGGTCGCGCGGTGGATCTGGCGCCAGCGCTTGGTGCCGATCTTGCGGCGCCAGTAGTAGGTCGGCCCCAGCAGCAGGGCGAGGTAGCCGGCGACGATTCCCATCCCGGTCCACAGCGGCCGGTATTCGAGCGTGAAGGGAATCGTGATGCCGGTGATGCCGGGCTTGAGCCAGGCGTCGCCGAGCAGGAGCACGCCGTGCAGGCCGATCGCGGCCAGCGCCGCCAGGGCGATCTGCTCGTGGACTTTCATCAGCTTGCGGTTCAGTCCCGGCCTGCGGGCCAGTTTCGAGGCCATCAGCAGCCCCAGCAGTACAGCCGCGGTGATCAGCAGGAAGGCGACGATCGCGGCCGAGCGCGAGGCGAGCCACCAGGGGTACTTGGCGGGATCGGGCTGGGTCAACCTCCGCCGCCCTCTTGTCGCTCGGGGAACTGCCCCTCACCTGCCGGCGCAGCCTTGCTCGGGGCGGGCTTGGCCGCGCCGCTCGGGGTTGGAGCCGACACGGTCGTCGGTCCCGAGAACATCGTGTACGCGGCGAGGCCGGCCAGCGCCAGCACGACCGCGACGGCAGCGACCCGGGTGCTCATGGCGGCGGCACCGGCGAGGTGCGGGTGACGATCGCCGCGGCTTCCTTCGCCGGCGTAGCGGCGCCGCCCTTGGCGGCCGGTTGGCTGATCGCGGCGGGCGTGACGATGCCGGGACCGAGCGAGGGATCCCTGCCGCTGCGTACCTGGATCGCGAGCAGGGTCAGGACCACGAAGAAGAGCCCCAGGGAGGCCGTGATGACGGCCAGGGGGCTGACCGGGCGGGGCCGCTTCGGGGCCGCTTTGTCGGGCACGGTGCTCACTCCTCTCCGCAGGTCTGGAAGCCGTAGCCGCGGGCGAAGCCGGTCAGGGCGCGAGCTGAGTTGTCGAGCTCGGCGCGGAGGCGGCGAACGAGGGGGACGTTGGCAGCGGCCAGGGCGCTCCGGATCTGCTCGCGCAGCGCCAGCTGGCCCTTGATCGGATCGAAGACGTTTGACCTCAGCACCGCCCGTTCGCCCGCGGGCTCCGGGATCGCTTCGATTCGCCGCAGCTCCTGCCAACCGAGCGCGATCGTGCCGTCGTACGCCTTGGCGGCTTCACCCGAGTCAGCGGCGCCGCCCACCCGCTCCAGCTCCTTGCTGCGCTCGGGGTCAACCTGCGCGCAGACCGCGTCGACGCGGGTCACGTAGGTGCGACGGGCGGGATCGGTGACCTTCGTCACCTGGATCGGTTTGCTCGAGGACGGCGGGGAGAATTCCGACGAGCCCACGGCGCTCGGCCGAGTCGTCGCTTCGGTCGCCTCTGACTCGCCGCGGCGCTTGTCCCCGCCGCAGCCGGCAAAGCTCGCAACGAGGAGCGCGAGGACGAGGACGGATGCAAGCCGGACGGTCATGATTGCCACGCTAGGACCGTGGCTACCCGTCAACATCCGGGGTTCGCCAGTGGTTTCGTTGGTGTTTGACCGCAGTCGGCAAGGAGGCGCTCTGGGTCATGGCCGAGCACGACGTCGTTTTCGAGGCGATGGGATCGCAGGTCCGACTGCTGATCGGCGAGCCGCGGCCCGACGCCGCCCCGGGCGCGATCGCGGCCGATCGCGCCCAGCTGTTCGTGGCCGAGTTCGAGGCGGCGCTCTCGCGCTTCAGGCCCAACAGCGAGCTCTGCTCCCTCAACGCCGATCCGCGCGAGGTGGTCTCGGCCTCAGCGCTACTGCGGGCGGCGGTGCGAGCCGCGGTCGAGGCGGCGGAGCGCAGTGGTGGCCTGGTCGACTCGACCCTGCTCGGTGAGATCGAGTCGGCTGGCTACATAGCCACGCCGGAGGGTCCCGGCGTGCCGCTCAGCACCGCCCTTGCGGCGGCGCCTCCTCGCCGGCCGGCGGCGCCCAAGGTCGACTCGCCCTGGCGCCGCTTCGAGGTCGACGACGGGGCCGGAACGGTCACCCGGCCGCCGGGCGCCCGCCTCGACACGGGCGGGGTCGGCAAGGGCCTCGCGGCCGACCTGATCGCGGCCCAGCTCCACGGCTACCGGCGCGTCGTCGTCGATTGCGGCGGCGACATCCGGATCGGCGGCGCCGGCGCGCTGGTCGACCCCTATGACGTCTTCGTCGAGCACCCGCTCAGCGGCGAGCGCGTCTTCGCGCTCAAGCTCGGCCCCAGCGGCGTCGCCACCTCCGGCCTCAACGTGCGGATCTGGCAGGGCTCCGACGGCAGCTACCGACACCACCTGCTCGACCCATCGAGTGGCGAGCCCGCTTGGACGGGCCTGATCGGTGCCACCGCCCTCGGCGCGACGGCGGTCGAGGCCGAGACCCTCGCCAAGGCGGCGCTCCTCTCCGGCCCCGAGCGGGGCTGCGAGGTCTTGGGCGAGCTGGGTGGCCTGCTCGTCCACGACGACGGCGAGGTCGAGGCGGTGGGGCCGATCGCCGCCCGCCGCCTCTGAGGCCGGCCTCAGCCGGTGAAGGAGTGCGTCGGGGTGGTGTTGTCCGGGGCGAGGAAGTCGAACCCGTCGGGAATGTGGAGGTGGCCGGGAGCGGTGCCGGGTTCGCCGGTGACGCCGTACTGCCAGACGATCTTCTTCGTCTTCGGGTCGATGATCACGACCCGGTCGCGGTAGTCGTCGTTGGTCGCGATCAGGCCGTTCGGCAGCCGCTCGGCGAGGCTTGGGTGATTGAGCATCCGGTTGCCGGAGGAGGGGCTGTAGGACCAGAGGATCTTGCCGGCGCGGTTGAATTCGTAGATCCCCCCGGGTCGGGTGTAGTCGGCGACTAGGTAGCGGTCGGGACCCAGCTGCTGGGGGTCGGAGGGGTATTCGATCGGCAGCTGCACGCTCCAGACGAGCTTGCCGGCGGGCGTGATCTCGTCGATGTAGGAGCCGTTCACCTCCGAGACCAGGATGTCCCCGTTGGCGAGGGGCGTGTCGCCGTTGGGGGAGCCAAGCAGGTGGGGCGGTTCGTGGCTGCACGATTCGGGGCTGCCGAATTCCTTCAGCACCTTCTTCGCCTCGGAGATCATCAGCATCCGGCAGTTCTGCGCGTCGGCGACGGTGACCGTGCCGTTGCGCAGCAGGTAGGCGTCGTCGGGCTCGTGCAGGTAGCCCGGTTCGGAGCCGGTCACGCCGGGGTGGCCGTAGGACCAGAGCAGCTTGCCGCTCGGATAGGCGAGCTGGACGATGCGCTCGTTTTGCTCCTCGTTGGAGATGATCCCGGCGCCGCCGTGGATGAAGAAGGCGTCGTCGGGGAAGTAGAAGCCGCCGGGCGGCGCCGGGTGCGCGCGCGAGGGGAAGCGCCAGAGGATGTGCTTTTCGGCGTTGACGACGAGCAGCCGGTTGTTGCCGCGGTCGGCGATCATCATCTGCCCGGAGAAGGGCGCCGGCGCCGTGGCCGCGGGCTTGGCCGGCTTGGCGACGGCCTTGTGTTCCACCTCGAGCTTCACCACCGTCGCCAGCGCTGCTTCGCCCGGGCCGGTGCCGCCGATCAGGTAGCCCGAGGAGCCGACCACGGCAGCGCCGCCGCCGAAGATCGGCTGGGGCAGCTTGCCGGCGGCCACGACGGCGTTCTTCCCCGGTTCAAAGCGCCAAATCTGCGACAGCGGCGAGCCGGCGGATTCGCCACCGAGGACGTAGAGGTCACCGCCGAGTGTCACGGCGCTGGCGTGGGAGAGCGCCTGCGGCAGGTGCCCGACGACGCGGGCCGTCCCCGCTCGGGGGTCGACCTCCTGGATCGCGTCGCTGGGGGCGCCGCTTTCGGTCTCGCCGCCGAAGGCGTAGATGCGCCCGTCGAGCGCGGCGACCGCCAGGTAGCGAGCCGGCGCCGGCAGCTGCCCCACCTGGGTGAAGTTCGAGCCGTCCGTCGTCGCCAGGACCGAGTCGGTCGGCTTGCTGCCGTCATAGCCGCCGAGGACGTAGGCGGTCTTGCCGATCGTCACGGCGCTGAGGTCGGAGCGCACGCTGGGCAGCTGCCCGGTCGCTTCGGCGCTGGTCCCGGCCGCGACGACACCGCCCGGCGCCGGCAGTGCCTGGACCGCGTCGGTGCTCGTTTCCGTGCCGCCGCCGAAGACAAGCACGCGTTCGCCGAGCATGGTCGCGGCGGCGTCGTGCAGCGGCCCGGTCAGCGAGCCCGCTTCGCTCAGCTTTTCGCCGGCCGCGTCCAGCTGGAAGACCCCGCTGGCGGAGTTGCTGGCGGAATCGAGGCCGCCGAGGATCAGCGGGCCCTTCTTCGTCGCGACGACCGCCTCACCCGAGATCGGCGCCGGCAGCGGGTGAGCGGAACGGGCGACGAGCACCGTCCTGGTCGTCGGCGCTGAGGCTGTCTTCGACCCACCGCCGCGTCCGGAGCCGCCGGCGATCGCGATCGCGACGACGACAAGTGCGACGATCCCGACCAGGAAGACGAGACGCCGGCGCCGCGTCCGCGATGAGGATGGGCGCTGCTGACGCCGCGATCGGTCCACGCCGCGAAGATCGTCCGCCTCGCTTAAGCGCAGATGAAAGGACGAGTAGGCAATTCTCAGGAACCGCTTCTGATCGGCGGCTGGCGCTGCTCGTCGCGACCCTGATGCTCTGCTTCGACGGGACCCGCGATGGCGACCTCTACCTGCAACTGGCGAGCGGGCGCTTCATTGCCGCGCACGGGTTCGTCGCCGTCGATCCCTTCCGCACGATCGCCCACGGGCAGCCATGGCTCAACCAGCAGTGGCTGGACGAGCTGCTCGCCGTCCTCGCGGTCGGAGCCGCGGCAACCTGGGCGATCGCGCTCGGGCCGGCCCGCGACGAGCCGCTGCTCGACCAGCGCCTGATCGGCTACGCCCTTCGCCATCCCCCGCCCAGCGGGCACATCGCCACCTACGCCGGGATCGGCTCCTACATGCTCTGGCGCGCGCCGAGGGCGCCGGTCGAGCTCGACGGGTGGCTCGAACACTTCAGCGCCGCCGAGCTGAGCGGCACCTACGCCGTCCTCGACGGCCGCGCCGCCGATCCGACGCCCTACGTGCGCCGCCTGCGCATCGGCGCGGTGATCGCCGACCGGCATGTGGCGATCCGGGCGCTGCGGGCGCACGGCTTCGCGGTCGAGTTCCACGACCCGGGGGGCACCTACCTGGTCAGGACTCGACAAGCGGATCGACCCGGATCTGGATAATCGGCCGATGCGCCCCCCGCGGTCATTGCGGCTCGCCCTGCTTGGGACCTGCGCCGCGTTCGCGATCTGGGTTCTGCCCTGTGGCTCGGCCCAGGCGGCGGGATCCGTCTGGACGGTGACCGAACTCAACCTCGGCGCCCAGGAAACGCTCTTCGGCATGTCCTGCGACGCGAGCTCCGCCTGCGTCGGCGTCGGCCAGGAAGGCGTGATCGCCAACGCCACCAATCCGACCGGTGGCGCCGCAGCCTGGGCCGTCTCCCACGTCACCCTCGGCGAAAAACTGCGGGGGAACCTCCGCGGCATCTCCTGTCCTTCGGCCTCACTCTGCGTCGCCGTCGATTACAGCGGAGGCGTCTACACCACGACCGAACCGGCGGCCGGCGGCGGCGCCTGGAAGCCGACCCGGATCCCGAAAGCGAAATCGCTGTACGGGGTCTCCTGCTCCTCGCTCAGTCAGTGCGTCCTGGTCGGCTTCGAAGGGGAGGTCATCACCTCGAGCAACCCGACCGGGGGACCCGGCGCCTGGACCCTTACGCACCTGGCCGAACCGCTGTCCCTTCACTCGATCTTCTGCACCGCCGGCCCGTTCTGCGTTGCCGGCGACGCCGCCGGCAACCTCGTCACCTCGAGCGAACCGGCGGGCGGCGCGACCGCCTGGACCCCGACCGCCCAGCCCGCCGGGGAAAACCCCCTTCTCGGAGTCTCCTGCGCCGGCACCGCCCTCTGCGTCGCCGGCAACTCGGGCAACGTCCTCGTCTCGACCGCGCCCGCTGCCGGCGCGGCGGCCTGGCCGGCGACGCCGCTGGCGGCCCGGTTCCAGATCCTCGCCGCCTCCTGCCCGACCACGACGCTCTGCGTGCTGAGCAGCAACAACGGGGAAGTGACGGCGAGCACCAACCCGACCGCCGGCTCGGCGGCGTGGGCGACCGAGCACCTGATTCGTGGGATCACCAACGCCCTCTTCGGGCTCTCCTGTCCGAGCGAAGGCCTCTGCGTGGCCGGCGGCAAGTTTGGCCAGCTGCTGACGACGACCGACCCGGCGGCGACGGGCCAGCCGGTCCCGCCACCACCGACGCCACCCAACACCCAGCTGCGCCGGCACCCGCCGCACCTGATCCGGCTTCGTCCGCGCCAGGCCGCCGCCACGGTCTCCTTCCGCTTCTCAGCCCGCGGCGTCGCGACCTTCTACCGCTGTCAGCTCGCCGGCCGCCGTTCCGGCCTCTGCCGGTCGCCGAGGCGCTACCGGGTCGGGGTCGGCCGCCACGTCTTCCGCGTCCGCGCCTTCGGCCCCGGGGGCGGCGACCCGACGCCGAGGATCTTCCGCTTCAGGATCATCGGCCGGGCGAGCCGCCCACGCGGCTGAGCGATCAGTGCTTGGCCAGCCGCATCTGGGGCCAAAGGTGCCGGTGTAGGAGGAAGATTGTCACCTGCACGGCCAGTGCCGCCACGACCGCAAGGCCGAAGCCGGTGGCCGTGCTCATCTCGGGCAGGGCGAGCGCGAGAACGAAGCAGAAGGCGGCGAATCCGTAGAAGCCGATGAGGAAGTTGCGCAGCAGGGTGTCGACCTGGGCGACCCCACCGTGGGCGTGCGTGAAGACGGCGAGAATGCTGACGATGATCGGGAACGGTGCCAGCAGACCGCTGAGGTGGGGGCCGAGGGCACCGGAGAGAGCAGTCAGGGTGAGCACGAGGCCAAGGGCCGCGAGGCCGCGGGCGGGCAGGTCCCACCAGGGCGGCACGGGAGGGGCGGCCGGCTGGGCAGGGGACGGCGGCAGCAGTTTCAGCCCGAGTGCGAAGCCGGTGGCGACCACGAGTAGCGACAGCACTGCCGGTGGCCGGAACGGGCTAAGCGCGGCGACCCCGAGCAGGAACGCCGCCCAGCCGCAGAGCACGCTTGCGGCCGGCCCCCGCCCCGCCGCGACCCGGCCGTAGACGACCACGAATGCGGTCAGGGCCGCGAGGCCGAGCAGGGTGCCGGCCGCGGCGTCGGCACCAAAGCCAGGGCCGTGCAGCAGGGTCTCGACCAGCAAGATCGGCCCGGCGACGACCGGCAGCCCACCGAGCACACCGGCAACCGCCGTTCCCCATCGCCGCCCGGCAAGTGAGATGGCGACCACGCAGAGCGGCGAGAGCAGGATCTTCGCCGCCAGCAGCATCACCGCGGCAGGCTCGCAGATCAGGGTCGGGTCAGACTCGGTGAGGCTCCGCCGCCGCTAGCCGAACAGATCGCCGAGGAACCCGCGATCACGATCCGCTTGCGAGCCCTCATCCGAGTGAGCGCCGAGGTAGCTGCTCTCAGCGCCGATCAGCCGCTCCAGCTCACCGCGGTCGAGGAAGATGCCGTGGCAGAGGGTGCACTGGTCGATCGTGATGCCGTTGCGCTCGTAGGTGCGCATCTTGCCGTGGCACTTGAGACAGATCAGCTCGGGGGTCGCGTTGGTCACCGCTCCAAGGTAGCGCGGCAGCCCTGGGCGCAATTGAAGGCACGACTACGCGTATGCGAACGGAGCCGGGCGACCCCGTTGAGAAGGGGTCACCCGCCCGAAAGCCGTTGGAGGCCCAGCCTGTAGAGGCGCGGCAGGTCCCAGGCGGCGACCTGCTTACCGAGCTTCGCCGCCGTCTCGTCGGAGAAGCGGCGCAGAGGTTCGACAAGGGGGACCGCCGCTGAGCGCTGCTGCGCTGCGAAGATCCTCGCGTGGCCTCTGGCGAATCACAGGCCGGCTATGGCTAGGTCAGTAGCGATGGCTCTGGCTCTGGCAGCGCTGGCACTCACGGTTAGCGCTTGCGGTTCGACCTCGGGCGGGGGCAGCACAGCCGAGCCATCGTCGACCCCGGCGCGGGCGGTGGGGCACGGCTCGAAGACCCGCGACTGCGACGTCGTCTTCATCGGGCCGGGCCCGGCCGACTGGCGCAAGGAAACCGACTGGATCGGATCGTTCGGGATCTCCCGCAGGTCCTTCTCGCAGGGCGCTTACGAGACGGATGGCAGCCTCTACCGGATCAAGACGCCGATGGTCGTCGAAGGCCACCGGCGGGTGAGTATTTCAGTGCCTCGCGACGAGCGGGATCGACTCGGGATCCTCGGCGTCCACCCGAAGCCCTCCTACGCCTCGGTCACCTTCGTTCCCTGCCCGGAAAAGCCGCGCACTGTGTTCGCGGCCGGATTCGAGCTGCGCGACAAGCGGCCCTTCACGCTGCGCGTCGAGTTCGGCGGCGGTCCCGCACGCCAGCTCGTCGTCGGAGGGGCCTAGCGTGCCTGTGTAGCGTGCGATCAGTGCGCGTCGCCACCTGGAACGTGAACTCGGCCAAGCAGCGCTTGCCACGCCTGCTGCCATGGCTGGACGAACGCCGCCCGGATGTCGTCTGCCTGCAGGAGACGAAGCTGGCCGACGACGCCTTCCGGCAGCTGCTCGGGGACGAGCTGACGGCCCGTGGCTACGAGGCCGCGCTGCACGGTGAGGCGACCTGGAACGGCGTCGCGATCCTCTCTCGCGTGGGCCTGGAGGATGTTGCGCCGGGCCTCACGGGCGCGCCGGGCTTTCCACACCCGGAGGCGCGTGCCGTGGCCGCCACCTGCGCCGGGATCCGGGTCCTCTCCGTCTACGTGCCGAACGGGCGCGAGCCGGGTTCCGAGCACTACGAGTACAAGCTCGCCTGGCTGGCCGCGCTGCGAGAGGTGGTGGCCGCGGGCCCCGAGGCGATGGTCGTCTGCGGCGACGTGAACATTGCCCCGGCCGACGAGGACGTCTTCGACCCTGAGGCCTACGCCGGCCAGACGCACGTGACCGCGCCCGAGCGCGCGGCGCTGGCGGAGCTGCAGGCACTCGGCCTGCGCGACGTCGTCCGCGACCGCTGGCCGAACGAGCGGGTCTTCACCTACTGGGACTACCGCGCCGGCATGTTCCACCGCGACCTGGGGATGCGGATCGACCTGATCCTGGCCGGCGCCTCGGTCGCCGACCGCGTCCGCGCCGCCTGGGTCGACCGTCAAGCGCGCAAGGGCAAGGGCCCAAGCGATCACGCCCCGGTCATCGTCGATCTCGACGAGGCCCCGGACGGCGACATCGGCCCCGTCGTGCCGCCGCCATCGGCTCCGGTCACGAAGCGCGGCACGGCCAAATTGCCACAGTCGCCGTAGTGCCTCCCAAGAAAGCTTTGGTTGCACCCGGGCTATCCCAAAGAAAACGCCTGAACCTTTGGTAGCTGCCATTCAAGTCCGCATAAGCAAAGCTATACTTTGCTTATGCATGACCAGCCCGACATGCGGGCGCTCGAGACCGATGCTTACGAGCAACATGGCTACTTCACCACGAGCCAGGCCCGTGAGCGTGGACTCAGCAGCCAGCTCCTGAGCCACTACGTGCGCCGGAGCCGGTTCGAGCGGGTGCGGCGCGGGCTCTATCGCCTTCCCGGCTTCCCTCGGGACGAGCACGACGAGATGCGTGAGAAGTGGATGGCGGTCGGCGTCGAGAAGGCCATTCTCTCGCACCAAAGCGCGCTCGCTCTACTCGACCTCAGCGACAATATTCCCGACGCGGTCCATCTGCTCCTCGGACGCCGTTACCGCGGCTTGCGCCGTCCCTCCGGCGTTGTCATCCACACCCGCCCCAACGAGGAAGAGGTCGACACGGTTTGGCGCGAAGGGCTCCCTCTGACCGCTCCCGCCAGAACGCTCGCCGACGTAGCCGGGGAACTGCAGCCCGAGCAGCTGGAGATGGCGGTGCGGCAGGGGCTCGGCCGCGGGCTGTTCACGGCGCGGGAAGTGGAAGAGCAGGCCCGCGGGCGCGGTCGCCACGACGCGGTGAGTGCCGCCCTCACGACGGTGACTTCGTGAGATACGAGAGCGCCGCCGCGTTTCGCATGGCGCTGGAGCAGCGGATGAAGACGGAGGCCGAGAGGACCGGTTTCAACCTCGCGCGACTGCGCAAGCGAGTCGCCTTCGAACTGTTCCTGCGACGCCTCGCTCAGGTGGCGCGCCGGATCGCTGGATGCTGAAGGGGGCCTTGGCGCTCGACTTTCGCTTGGGCGGCGCTTCGCGCTCGACCAAAGACATCGACCTCGGGCGCCACGACGACGAGGAGGCCGCCTTCGCGGGCATCGAGCCGCTCGAGCTCCCCGCGATACCGCTTGCCCAGCACCTGGCCGAGAAGGTCCACGCTTACACGCGGAGCTATGGCACGGCGGGCAGGCCCAGCACGCGGCCGAAGGACCTGATCGACATCCTGCTCATCGCGGATTCTCAGGCGCTCGAAGCCGCCGCGTTGCGAGAGGCGCTCGAGCACACCTTCGAGACCCGAGCCCGCCAAGCGCTGGGCGAGACACATGGGAGCTGGGACGCAGCAGTCAGCACGTGGGCCGTGTAAAGCTTGGGCGACGTTTCGCCGACGGGAGGTGAGTTCATGCGGAGAGTAGTTGTGCTGGCTTGCCTACTTGTGTGCGCAAGTTCTTGTTCGATCTTGACCCAAGCTGACGCGAGCAAGACTCGGACCGTCCGAACGTGCCCCAAGGTGGAGACCAAGAAGATCACGGGACGAGAGGTGGAAGCCTCTCCCGGCTTCGGCTGCTCAGGTGCGCGGAAGGTCATGAGAAAGTACTTCCATCTCGTGGTCGACACCGGACAGACGGCGGGCGGCTGTGCTCAGAAGCGGAGCACGAAGGGCTGCAAGATCATGAGATATCGCTGCTTCACGAAGTATGTGTACGCAACCAGCGAACTGAAGGGCCACTGCAAGGGCCCGAAGGGCATCGTCCGATTCACTGAGTCCGACCGTGGCCCCAACTGATGGACCGCAGTAGTTCTTGAGAGAGTCGGAAGCCGGGAGACTTCGATGGAGCTAGGCGGATTCGAACCGCCGACCTCCTGGGTGCGATCCAACGGGGCGAAATCTGGGTGATGACTTCAGAAGACCGCCATTAGCAGGCAATTAGCGGTGCTCCGCGGCCGCATCGCATCCCGACGCTTTGCCGCGGATACGCAGGGATATGCGGCGATACGAAGGGAGTCGGGCACTCCTGGAGAGAAGTGCCCGAAATTTGCGCAGGGCGGTTGGAACGGGTTTCCGCCTCCCAAGGAAGCTTTGTTGTGGCTCATCTATCCCAAGGAAAACGCCTAAACCTTGGGATAGACGGGTGGTACCGTTTGATGCCTGATGACTAAGACCGAGCTACATCAGCTTGTGGATGCGCTCCCCGATGAATCGCTGCCGGCCGCAGCGATTCTGCTTCGCCGTGCCCAGGACCCTGTTGCGGCAAAGCTGGATGCCGCTCCTTACGACGACGAGGGGCTGACCGACGAGGATCTGCGGGTCGTCAAGGAGGCACGGAGCGAACCCGGCATCTCTTGGTCAGACGCCGAGGCGGAGCTGAACGCTGGCTGATCCAAGCGGATGGCGGATCGAGATCCGTCCCGCTGCCCTGAAGTCCCTTCGCAAGCTGGGGCGAAAGGACCGCGAGCGCATCAGCGCCGCAATCGGCAGCCTCCCCGATGGCGACGTCAAACGCCTCCGGGGCCCTGAGCGCCTCTGGCGACTGCGCGTCGGCGAGTGGCGCATCATCTTTGATCGTCGAGCCAGCGAGAAGGTGATTGACGTCCTGGCGATTCGGCCTCGAGGTCGTGCCTATCGATGATCGACGGCAGACTTAGCCTCGCACTAGCCCCAAACGGCGAGTGCTTCCGGCCAGAGCAGTTGGACGTCAAGGCTGTCGCAAAGCGCATGCCAATCGGGGTCTAGGGGTTTCCACTCGACCATCAGCGCTGCCTTTACGGAGCTGTGCGTTTGCTTGAGACGCTGGCGGTAGATGAGGACTTGGCCTAGGCCGAGGCGTAGCTGTCGCTCTTCGTTAGTCGTGGTGAGGCTCTTGACCTCGGCTACCCAAGCGTCCTCGCCGTTGAGCCAAAGAAGATCCCAAGGCGGGTCTAGGGGCTGCGGTCGTCGGGGTTTGCAGCCGATCTCGGCAACCTTCTCCGCGAGCATGTTTTGCAGTTCCCGGTGGCTACGCAAGCCCCGTTCGACCGCCGCCGGGTCGACGGAGAACGGATCCCGCTCGACCTGCGAAACGGCTACGTCAACGGGTATGTAGTCCTCGCCTGGTTCGCTGTTGGGCGGGGATGCCGGGGAGACCGGAAAGGCAGCCGGCACGTCATCGAGGAGGTCGGGCAGGCTTGGAAGTGCATCCACTAGATCGAGCGGCATCTTCATCAAGTAGCCCTGGGCCGCTCGGAGCCCATCGCCTCGAAGCTGAAACGGGAAGTAGAGGGGCCTGCCGTGTTTTGCTTCCAGCTCGGCGTGAACGTCGACGACTCGGGATTCCAGACCGCGAATTTCGGCAAGGGTCAGAGGCTCGTCCAGGTAGAAGGGACCATGAAGCCCGTGCCAGAGCCCTTCTCGTGGATACGGCTCGACCGGTGCACCGCTGGGTCCCGTTGAGCGGGGCGTCCCCCAGACGGTCTCTTCTTCCCAAAATCCACCCTGAGCTATCGACCACGCGGTGATCGCTGAGACATCCCTCTTCTCGTAGTGAAGAACGATGTCTCCGTCCTGCACTTCTCGGACTAGCGCGTAGGTCGGGTTTTCCTCGCCGCTGTCGTCAAGGCGCGGCGCATGCAGATCAGCTCCGAGGTCTGGCCGTCCGGTGATCTCCATCCAGTAGCGCTCTAGGGGATCGGCCTGCCACCAGCGATGAAGGTCCATCAACCAAAGCTATCTGAGCTTCTCTCGATGAAGTTAGCCCCACGGTCACTCACGAGATAGTGCTCCGAAAGGCAGCTTGTATGGGCAGCGCGCCCAAAGATGGTTCTTATGCCTCGGGCACCGCCGCAACGGTCACGCGAAAGCCGAAGGCCTGGAGGCGCTGGGCGGCGGCCCGAAGGCTGACGACGCTGAAGAACGGGAGAGTCAGCGGGGTTTTACGAGTGCTGCGCGTAACTACAGCGAAAGTGACCTCGAAATCAGCCGGATTATCGGGACGATCAGTCGGGATAACGGAGGTGTAGTTGGGGTCGATGCCATCGATCAGTTTCCGAGCTTTATCGCGGAATTCAGGATCGAGAAGGAGCCTCTCGCCACTGTTGGTTCCCTGGGTGAAGAGGTGGCTCAGCGTTGAAGAGCTTCCACGTCAGCTTCTACACGACTGCGATAGTCGGTGGAAACCCGAAACCACTCGCCAGCGGAAAGGACAAAGAGAAAGCCTTCATGTTCCGTCTGGTAAACAAGACATTTGTAGATCGGCCAGCTATTGGCTACGCCATCGTCAGAGGCGCGTACGGCGACGAGCCGATCGCGCTTTAGATCGTCAAAGGAGATTTTGTCGTCGTATGCGGCGAGATAGGCGGTGATGCGGGGGTCATTGTCTTCCTGCTCTTTTTCGCCGGGAGACTCGTATCGAAAGCCATCGATGTCGAGCCAGTCGACGGTTTCGGGAACGGCGAGGTGAATATCGTCGAGCTTGCTCTTGTCCTGTAGACCCGCAGTAAGCGCGGCGACAAGAGCTTCGTTGAGTTCGAGCTGGCGTGCTTGACTCCGCTCTGGGCGCAAGAAATCGATGAACTCGAAATCTTTCTTGTAGGTGTCTTCTTGATAGTGGCCGAGCAATCTCTTGGCGAGCGCGGGAAGGTCAGGCACCTGTTCGTAGGTGTGAATACCTAGGGCATCGGCACCCGTAAGCCGACGAGCGAGTTTCTTGTCACGGGGAGTGCCGGTGACCGCTCGCAGGAGATCTCGCGTGGGGTCGAGCTCAAAAGCGGAAAAGGAGGAGTCGCGACTGAGATCGCGTCGGGTATGGACAGTGGTCTCGTCGATGGTCTTTGCGTCGATGCTCTTCAGCTGATTAGAAGCGACGGTGTTGAGAACGACTCGTAGACCGAAATCCTGAACGAAATTGTCAGACTCGATTAGGTGTCGACCTTGCCCCCAGGTGACGGCAAAGATGCGGTCCGAATCGAAGCGCCCATGTGCAGGGAAATCGAGCGATGGAGCTAGGCGGATTCGAACCGCCGACCTCCTGGGTGCGATCCAAGGCGGCGAAATTTGGGTGGCAACTTCAAAAGTCTGCCATTAGCAGGGGATTAGGTGGACTCAGCGGCCGCATCGCGCCCCGACGATTTGTCGCGGATGCGCGGGGATATGCGGCGATATGCAGGGAGTCGGGCACTCCTGGAGAGAAGCACCCGAAATTTGCGCAGGGCGGTTGGAAATGACGGACACCAGCGAATGTCGCAGAAAGATATAGCTATACTTTATCTATGTCTGACATTCAGGCTCCCGACTCGGTCGCCCTGAACCGAGTCTCCTACGGCCAGGACGGCTACTTCACTTCGCGGCAGGCCCGCGAAGCCGGCTTTAGTCCACAGCTGCTCGCCCACCATGTTCGCTCCGGGCGCTACGAGCACATTCGTCGCGGCCTGTACAGACTGCGTGGCTACCCGGGTTCCCCCCACGAGGACGTGCGGGCGAAGTGGCTTGCTGTCGGGGCCGAGCGAGCCGTCGTCTCCCACGAGAGCGCGCTGGACCTTCACGAACTCTCGGATGTGATCCCGAACAGCGTGCATCTCCTGGTCGATCGCGACGACCGTGGCATCAGGCGGCTCCAGGGGGTGACCCTGCACACGACGACGAAGCCCCTCGAGCCGTCCGAAGTCGTGTCCCGCGAAGGCATGCGCGTCACCGACGCGGTCCGGTCGATCCTCGACGCGGCCAGCGCCGGGACGGCCCCCGAGCAAATCGAGATGGCCGTCCGCCAAGCACTACACGAAGGCCTGACGACCCGTCGTTCGCTTCTTCCCCGAGCCGATCGGCGCGGAGGCCGCGTCGCCGATCTCATCCGCCGCGCTGCGGAGAAGGATGGATAGCCGTGAGATACGAAACGGCAAACGCGTTCCGCACCGCGCTCGAGCAACGCCTGAAGAACGAGGCCAAGGCGACCGGCGTCGCGCTGCTGCGCCTGCGCAAGCGCGTGGCCTTCGAGCGATTCCTCGCCAGGCTCGCGACCTCGGAGTCAAACGGCTGGGTTCTCAAGGGCGCGTTCGCGCTGGAGCTGCGCTTTGGGCTTCGCGCCCGAACGACCAAGGACATCGACCTCGGGAGAGCAGACGACGAGGAAGCGGCAACCGAGCATCTGGTCGCCGCCACCCACGTCGACCTCGGCGACTTCTTCGTCTTCGAAGTTCGCCGCACGCCGGCACTCGACGCTGCCACCGGATTCCACGCGGTCCGCTACACGGTTCGCGCCGACCTCGATGCCCGCCGGTTCGAGCAGTTCCCAGTCGACGTCGCGTTCAGCGAAGCGACTCCAATTAAGGCTGAGCCGCTCTTCGGCGCGAACACTCTTGAGTTCGCCGACATCGCAGGGTTGCAGCTGCCGGTTGTTTCGCTCGAGCAGCACGTTGCCGAGAAGCTCCACGCTTACACCGGGGCCTTCGGACGGGATCAGCGGGAGAGCACCCGAGTCAAGGATCTCGTCGACCTAGTGCTGATCGGCGAGTCGACCGAGATCGACGCCAAGCACCTCCACCAAGCGCTCGCAACTACCTTTGCGCAGCGTGGTCGCCAGTCGCTACCGAATGCCCTGCCGTTGCCACCGTCGTCGTGGGCAAGACCATATGCAGTGCTAGCTCGCGAGGTTGGGGTCGCGATTGACATTGCGACTGGCCACGCCGCGGCCGCTCGGCTACTCGACCCAGTGCTCCGACCGGAAGCTGGTGGTCATTGGGACCCTGAAGCACAGCGTTGGCGCTCGCGCACATAGGTGTCCGACGCCAGTCGGGTGCTCGCCGAGCTTTCCTGGCGATCGCGTTATGGTCGACGGACCTGTCCCGTTCGAAGGCGGGATGGCTACCCTGAGTTAGGGCTGATGGCGAGACAGGCGAAGACACTCAAGACGAGATCGGGCTCCCCGATTACGCCTCAGATCGCGGACGATTTGGCCGCAGAGGCCGAGCGCGGCTACGACCTTGCGGGTGCGAAGCGATATCGAATTGGGGAGACACCGGCCAGTCGCGACCGTCGATCTGCCACTGATCTCGATTCGGCACCTTGGGATGACGAGGATCTGAGCGACGTGCGGTGCAAGCGGCGAAGCAAGAGTTGGGTGTGCCGTGGCGGGAGGCCGCGCGGGAGGTCGATTGACCCATGGGTTGACTAAATGAGGATCCTGCGCCGCAAGGGGGCACGGAGCGAACCCGGATATCCTTGTTCAGATATAGAGCGGAGCTGAAGCATCCCGGCACGGCCGAACGTACCGACGAGATTCAGTAACTACTGTAAAGTCGGTGAACAGTGACGAGAGGGGGCGGACTCAACGCGACTGCGCGTGCCGAGATGGTCAGGCGACTTTCGGTGGCCGGTCAGTCGGTCGCAGCAGGCGAGTCGACCTTGTTTCGCGCCAAGCTGGAGCGGGATCGCGAGATCAAGAAGGCCAGTGAACTCGGACTTAGCCGCCGTGAAGTCGCCGAGGCGGTTGGACTTACCCCAGCGGGTGTCCAGCAGGTTCTCTCCCGGACCTAGCTCGGATGCCGCGAGGACGAAGCAACTTTCGGACTAGGTGTCCGGATCAAGGCCCCAAGCCAGCAGCGATGATCAGAGTCTCCGATCTTCCACGCCAGCGGCGCTTCAAGTTCGAGCCAGAAAATCTCGGCCGATTGACGCATCATCTTTTTCGCTTCCCCGCAAAGTTCCATCCGCCCGTCGTCCAGCAGCTGATTCGAGACTTCACGGAGACAGGAGAAACGATCCTTGATCCGTTCTGTGGCTGCGGCACTTTGCTGGTCGAGGCCTCGGTCCTCGGACGCAACTCGATTGGCATTGACGTCGACCCACTCAGCGTTTTCGTCACTAACGTTAAGGTCCATGCGTTGCGCAGGACCAGTATTGAAACAACGACAGAGCGGCTGACCGAGGTACTCAACGAGCTACAACGAAGCCCAAAAGAACTGGAGAGATTCCAGACCGCGGACCTCGACCAGCGCGAATACGAGGCCGAGCTAGACGGGGCATGGGTACCGGAGATTCCCAAGCTCCACCACTGGTTCTACCGCTACGCGATCGTCGACCTCGCCTGCCTGCTTGAGGCGATCGACGAGGTGGATGCGCCGGAAACCCACCGCGACTTCCTCCGCCTCGTATTTGCGGCCAGTGTTCGTGGAGCATCGCGCGCCGATCCGGTACCGGTCTCCGGGGTCGAGGTAACCAAGGTAATGCTCGAAAAGGAGGAAGAAGGCAGGTCCGTAGACGTAATTGAAATCTTCCGCAGACGATTGCGGCGCGCCGTTGAAGAGATGGGCAGCTATCACGAGACGCGCGTCACGGGCGCAGAAGCGCGCGCCTATCGCGCCGACGTTGCCTCCCTGCGGACCAATCTCGCCCCTCGCGTTGATGCAGTGATCACCTCCCCTCCGTATCACGGTGCCGTCGACTACTACCGCCGCCACCAGCTGGAGATGTTCTGGCTTGGAATGACCAAGAATCAGGCTGACCGCCTCGATCTCCTTGAGCACTATCTCGGCCGCCCGCGAGTGCCAGCAAGACACCACTACGTGTCGGGTCAGAGTTTGGAGTTGGCCAAGACCCAGAGTGTCGAGGCCATGATGCGGAAGGTTTCGCCGGATCGGGCGAACGCCTTCAAGCACTACTCAATTGGGATGTCACGTGCCTTCGAGAACATCGCTAGACGCATGGATGAGGGCGCGCTCTGCATACTTGTCGTCGGCCACAGCAGCTGGAACGGAGGGTCGATCAACACGTCGCAGTTGATGGCCGAGCTTGCTCAGCCATATTTCGAGCTTACCGAGCGCCTCTACTACCCGGTAAAGAACCGCTATATGTCATACGAGCGTCACAATGGAGCCAGTATCGACCGCGAGCACGTTCTGGTCTTCGAGCGAACGGTGACCGACGTCTAACTGGCGTGCATGCTGCCGTCTCGCCGTGGCTTCCCTGGTCTTCCCAGAAGGGCCGAAACCCGAGTCTCCAACTCATCGACCGAAGTATTTAGACGAAGCTGCTGCTCGGAAACTACTAGCGCACCCTTGCTGGCCCCAGCGAGTTCTACGATCGCCGCTTCGACGTCGTTCCCGAGGACATCAGACAGTCCTGGTTGCTGGACGACGTTGGTGATTACCTGATCCATCGTTCGAGGTCGATCCAACACTCTTCCCTCAAGTTCGCGTAGGGCGGTGATAATTGCGCAGTAGAGATCGCGGCGGGACCATTGAGGGTCACTCAGCAACTCTATAACTGCAGCGTT
>Ga0207687_10000366_pt1 | contig 30170 bp, 23 predicted proteins | sample KBSM54metaG_FD_184399 | JGI IMG/M metagenome (GOLD analysis project Ga0207687, IMG submission 184399) | Miscanthus rhizosphere microbial communities from Kellogg Biological Station, Michigan, USA - KBS M5-4 metaG (SPAdes) (version 2) | ecosystem: Host-associated > Plants > Roots > Rhizosphere >...
AAATCCGATAACACGAATCTTCGCGTGTCATCCCGAGCCCCGCAGAGGGCGAGGGATCTGCTGCCGAAGGGCGACGCTCGCGCAAGTCGGAGGGGGATTCCTCGTCCTCTGCGGGACTCGGAATGACACACTCTGGAGGATTGCCCGCCGAGGAGCTCCTCTCCCAGAACTACGCCTGTCCCGACTGCGGCATCTCCATCGGCGAGATCACGCCGCGGCTCTTCTCCTTCAACTCGCCGTTCGGTGCCTGCGCACGCTGCTCGGGACTCGGCGTGCTGCTCGAGATCGACGAGCGGAAGGTCGTTCCCGATCCGATGAAATCGATCGAGGACGGCGCGATCGCGATCTGGAAGGAAGGGGCCGACAACTGGCGCCTGAAGCAGATCCACACCATCGCCAAGCATCACAAGTTCTCCATCTCCACGCCGTGGCAGAAGCTGCCGGAGAAGGCGCGCAACTGCATCCTCTACGGCTCGGAAGAGAAGATCCGCTTCGCGTTCCAGGGCTCGGACAGCACGTACTCCTACAACGGCACGTACGAGGGGCTGATGCCGATGCTCAAGCGCCGCTATCACGAGTCGGACAACGACGACATCCGTGAAGAGATCGAGCGCTTCATGACGCCGACGAAATGCCCCGACTGCAACGGCCGCCGCCTGAAGCCGGAGGCGCTGAGCGTCACGGTCGCGGGACTGCCGATCGACAAGGTGGTCAAGCAGCAGCTGCTCGAGGCGGAGTCGTTCTTCCGTACCATCGCCATGACCCCGCGCGAGGAGCAGATCGCCGGCAAGATCCTGAAGGAGGTGCGCGACCGGCTGCACTTCCTCAATGCCGTCGGCGTCGGTTACCTGACGCTCGATCGCGGCGGCGCGACGCTCTCCGGCGGCGAGGCCCAGCGCATCCGGCTCGCCACGCAGATCGGCTCGAAGCTGATGGGCGTGCTCTACGTGCTCGACGAGCCGTCGATCGGGCTGCACCAGCGCGACAACCGCAAACTGATCGAATCGCTCCTCGAGCTGCGCGAGCTCGGCAACACCGTGATCGTCGTCGAGCACGACGAGGAGACGATCGAGACGGCGGACCACATCATCGATCTCGGGCCGCGTGCCGGCGTGCACGGCGGCGAGATCGTGGCCGAGGGGACGATCGAGCAGGTGAAGACCTTCCCGTCGTCGCTGACGGCGAAGTACCTGCGCGGCGAAGCGCGCATCGAAGTCCCGGCCCAGCGCCGCGTGGCGGGCGAGAACGCGCTGGTGATTCGCGGCGCTAAGCAGAACAACCTGAAGAACATCGACGTCGCGTTTCCGCTCGGACTCTTCATCGCCGTCACCGGCGTGAGCGGCTCGGGGAAATCGACGCTGGTGAACGACATCCTCTACAAGGCGCTGTCGCGGCACTTCTACGACGCCGTCGACACGCCGGGCGAGCACGTCCGCATCGACGGACTGGAGCACCTCGACAAGGTCATCGACATCGATCAGTCGCCGATCGGCCGCACGCCGCGCTCGAATCCCGCGACCTACACGCAGCTTTTCACCGAGATCCGCAACCTGATGGCGGCGACGCCCGAAGCGCGCATGCGCGGCTACGGGCCGGGACGCTTTTCGTTCAACGTGAAGGGCGGGCGCTGCGAGGCGTGCAAGGGCGACGGGCAGATCAAGATCGAGATGCACTTCCTGCCCGACATCTACGTCACGTGCGACGTCTGCGGCGGCAAGCGCTACAACCGCGAGACGCTGGAGGTGAAGTACAAGGGCGCGTCGATCGCCGAGATCCTCGACATGACGGTGGAGCAGGGGATCGAGATCTTCCGTCCCGTGCCGAAGATCTTCAACATCCTCCGCACGCTCGATGAAGTCGGCCTCGGCTACATCAAGCTCGGCCAGTCGTCGACGACGCTCTCCGGCGGCGAGGCGCAGCGCGTGAAGCTGGCCAAGGAGCTGGCCAAGCGCGCGACGGGGCGGACGATGTACATCCTCGACGAACCGACCACCGGCCTCCATTTCGACGACGTCGCAAAGCTCCTGCACCTCATGCACGGCCTCGTCGACCGCGGCAACACCGTCGTCGTGATCGAGCACAACCTCGACGTCATCAAGACCGCCGACCACGTGATCGACCTCGGCCCCGAGGGCGGCGACGCGGGCGGGCGGGTGATCGCGATCGGGACGCCGGAAGAAGTGGCGGAAAACTCGGACGCGCCGACCGCGGAGTATCTGAGGAAGGCGCTTGGCCGCACCGTCGCGAGGGGTGCGGACGTCTCGTCCGCACGGCCGGCACCGCGTGCCGGAAAGTCTGTTGCGCGGAAATGAGCGGACGAGACGTCCGCTCCCCTCTTCCCCGCCTCAGTGCGACGTCACGTGCAGCGTGTCCGGTGACGGCGTCGGCATATTCACCGTCCCCCGCACCTCGTACACCGGCATCTTCTGCTGCAGGCCTTTGAGGGCGAACTCGCCGAGGGGCTCGGTCTGGAACGAGCCGACGATGCGGTCGAGGGTGTTCTTCGAGATCACCAGTTGTCCCGGCTTGGCCACGCCGCTTTCGAGCCGTGAGGCGATGTTCACGGACGAGCCGAGCACGGTGTAGTCGACGCGCTTCTCGGTGCCGACGTTGCCGACGACGGCGGGACCGCTGTTGATGCCGACGCGCACGCGCACCGGCGGCAGCCCTTCCTTCTCGCGCAGGAAGTTCCAGTCGCTGACGAGGCGCTGCAGCATCAGGCCGGCGAGCACGGCGCGGTCGGCGTGATCTTCCTGCGGGATCGGCGCGCCGAAGAACGCCATCACGGCGTCGCCGATGAATTTATCGAGCGTGCCGCCGTACGCGAAGATCGAGTCCACCGCGGCGGTGAAGAAGTGCGAGAGGAACTCCGAGACCTCTTCCGGCTTCTTCGTTTCGGAGATCGTGGTGAAGCCGGAGATGTCGGCGAAGAGGATGGAGACGTCGGCGCTGTGGATCTCCGTTTCGTTCGTGGAGACGACGCCCTTGACGATCTCGTCGATGACGGCGGGCGAGTGATAGCGCTCCATCTTCGAGCGGATCTTCCGCTCCTGCTCCACCTTCTCGCCGAGCTGCGCGCGCTCGATGGCCACGGCGGCGAAGTTCGCCAGCGCCGTGAGGAGATCGAGGTCCTCCTCGGTGAACCGTCCGATGTGAATCGGCGAGTCGACCTGCACCGCGCCGATGACGTGCGCCTTGTTCCAGAGCGGGACGCACATCGCGGAGCGGATGCCGTGGATGGCGATCGATTTTCCGCCCAGGAGCCGCGCGTCTTCCAGCGCGTTGGAGGTCATCAGCGCCACCTGTTGCTCGGCCACCATCTTCAGGATCGTGCGCGAGATCGGGATGTCCTCGGCGTTCGCCCCTTCGATGAACTTCGTCAGCTTCGGGACCGGCGTGCCGTCGTCGTCGAACAGGATCAGCAGTCCGCGCTCCACCGGCAGGTACTTGAAGATCATGTCCATCACGACGTTGAGGAGCGAGTCGAGGTTGTCGCTCTGCAGCATCGCCTTGGCCACCTGCACCAGGACCTGGAAGATCTTCTCGCGCGCCATCCCCGGCTCGGGCTTGACGCCCGGCTCGGACGGCGGACGCGGCGCCAGCTTCTCCGCTTCGGCGAAATCGAGGTTGAACTCGGAGTTGAAGTCGGAGATGCGCCGGATGACCGTGCCGGACGGGTTGTCGAACATCGACTCGCCGGTGAAGTCGACCGAGGGCATGCCGCGCAGCTCGAGCTGTACCGAGCCGATCAGGATCTTGTCGCCCGGAGTGACGGCTGATTCGGTGATCAGGTTGCCGTTCACCTTCACGCCGTTGGTCGACTTGAGGTCGATGATCCACCAGTGACCGTCCCGCGTCTCGAATCGCGCATGTTTGCGCGAAACCGACGGGTGGTTGAGGACCAGATCGTTTCCCTCGGTGCGTCCGACTGACATCTCCCCGCGCAGATCCGCAACGCGAGGCACGCCGAGGTCAACGTAGTGGATCTGAAGTTGATCGGCCATTTCGAAAGAGCAAGTGATTATAACGTCCCGTGGGGGGACAGGCGCCCCCGCCTGTCGCAAAAGCAGAGGCGAGGCGCCTGTGCCCCCACAGGAACCCGCGTATAATCGTTCTTCCGGCACACTCCACTCATGAACGAGCAATCAACGGCGCAGCCTGCCGTCACCCCCGGTCGCCTTCTCATCCAGGCGGCTCTTCGCACGGATGTCGGACTCGTGCGCTCAGAAAATCAGGACTTCGGGACGTACACAAGTCCATCTGAAGAGAAGGGCACACTTCCGGGTGGACGGCTCCTCGTCGTCGCCGACGGAATGGGCGGACACCGCGGCGGTGCGACCGCCTCGCGCCTGGCCGGCGAAACGGTGAAGGCGCAATACCTCGGCGGCCAGACCGACGACGTCGCCGCCGCGTTGCGCGAGGCGCTGCTGCGCGCGAACTCCCGCATCTACAGCGAGGCGCAGGCGAATCCCGACCTGCGCGGCATGGGAACGACGACCTCGGCGCTCGCCATCCGCGACGACTACGCCTGGTTCGCGCACGTCGGCGACTCCCGCATCTACCGCGTCCGCGGCGAGAACATCGAGCAGCTCACCGACGACCACTCGCTCGTCGCCACGATGGTGCGCGAGGGACTGCTGACGACGAAGGAAGCGGAGACCCATCCGCGGCGCAACGTGCTCCAGCGCTCGATGGGCGTGGCCGAGGACGTCGAAGTCGACGTCAAGGGTCCGTTCGACGTGCAGGAGGGGGACACGTTCATCCTCTGCAGCGACGGCCTGCACGGTCTGGTGAAGGAAGACGAGATGCGCGAGGTGGCGAGCCAGCCGATCGACGTCGCCGCCGACGACTTCGTGAAGCGCGTCCTCGAGCGCGGCGCGCCGGACAACGTGACGGTGATCGTCGCGCGCGCCATCCGCGCGCAGCCGGGCGATGACGATGTGACGCTGCTCGATCACAAACGTGCGGAGAAGACGCAGGAGATTGCCGCGGCGATCATCCCGGACGCCCCCGTCACCGTCACCCCAAGCACCACCACCGGGGACGCGGCGCCGGAAACGAAGTCTGTCGCGCCACCCACCCACCCAGGTCCCTCGACTTCGCTCGGGATGACGGTGGGGAAATGGATGCTCATCGTCGTGATCCTCGCAGGCGTGGCAGGTGCGTGGTTCTACTGGAATCACCAGCAGGGGATCGGGACCTCGAGGTCGACGCCGACATCAAACCGGTAACCCATGGTCAGCCGGTCCCGTCTCCTCATCTCCTTTTTCTTCTTTCTCCTGGCCGTCGCCTGTCGCCGCGACGAGTCGCGCCTCGACGACGTGGGGAAGATGACGTACACCGTCAAGCCGGCGGTGGTGCGCGTCAACGCGTACGCCACAGGCCAGTTCCGCTACACGCCGGCCACGATCAGCGAAGTCGAAACGCAACTGCACGCCGAGGGCTACGACTACACGGCGCGCGCGCTGCCGGCGAGCGAGACCGCGCTCGACACCGGGGCGGGTGGATCGGGGAGCGGCTTCATCATCAATCCCGACGGCGTGATCGTCACCTGCGGCCATGTCGTCGCGCCGACGCGCGATGACGCCGCGCTGCGGCGCGACCTGTTGCGCAACGGCGCGGTCGCCACGCTGCTGCGGCACTTCCCGGTCGAGAACCTGCGGACCATTCACCGCGGCGACGGACTCGATCGCTACATCAATTACGTCGCCACCGCCGGCCAGCTCCAGAACGTGCGGGTAGTGAACGAGGTCGAGCTCTCGAACGGCGAGAAGCGGCCGTTCCACATCCGCAGCTACTCGCCTCCGCTGAACGAGCGCGGCACCGATCTCGCGCTGCTCGACATCGATCGGAAGAACCTTCCCACTATCCGCCTCGCCGACTCCGACACGGCGCGCGTCGGCGACTCGATCTGGGCCGTCGGCTATCCCGCGGTGGCCAGCAGCTCCGACGACGTGATCGGCGGCTGGCTCTCGCGCGACAGCGATCTCGAGGCGACGGTCAGTCCCGGCAACGTCACGGCCATCAAGCGCAACATCGCCAACGTGCCGGTGCTGCAGTCGAACGTCGCCATCTACCGCGGCAACTCCGGCGGGCCGGTGGTCAATCGCGACGGCGAAGTGATCGGCATCTCGACCTGGGGCCACACCGACGCGGAACAGATCAAGTTTCTCGTGCCGTCGAACGTCGCGCGCGACATGCTGCAGTCATCGAAGGTCGCGGTGAACGTCGACGGCGAGATGAGCCGCCACTATCGCGCGGCGCTCGAGGCGGCCGCCGACGGCGACTGGAGCAAGGCGAACGGCGAGGTGGCGCTGGCGAGCGCGATGTTCCGTGGATCGCCCGACCTCATCCGTTTCCGTCACGACGCCGAGCGCGCGCTGAAGACGCTTCCGCCCTGGCGGCTGCATCCGGTGGCGACCGGCGTGGCCGGCGCGTCGATCGGCCTCGCGGTCATCGGCGGTACGCTTCTGCTCACGCAGCGGCGCGCGCGCCCTCCCGTTCAGCCGGAGACGGCCGGGACGGTGGAGACGGTGGTGCCGAGCGAGGGCGGGGCGGCGGCGCGGATGCTCGGCCGCTTCACGATTCTCAACGGCACGCGCGCCGGACAGCGTCTCGGCCTCGGCGGATCGGGCATCCGGATCGGCCGGGAGTCGGCGATTTGTGAGATCGTATTGGAAAATCCGAAGGTTTCGCGTCTGCATGCGGAGGTCGTCTCGATCGACGGCAAAGTCATGCTGATCGACCGGAATTCGTCGAACGGTACTTATGTCAACGATCAAAAGATCGACAAACGCTTCCTGAAGGACGGCGACATCATCTACTTTGGTGGACGCAACGCGGTCGCCGTTGCTTACCACGCGTGAGTGAGGGTCATCGTGGCTGACAAGCGGTGTGAGAACGGGCACTTCATCGATGAGTCGTGGGACCTCTGTCCGTACTGTCCGGCGGACAACAGTGAGCCCGATATCCCTGTCGTCCGCCCCGCCTCGCGGGTGAATGTTCCGGACCCGGTCGCGCAGCCGCAGGCGCGTCCCGTCGGCCTTGCCTCCCCGCTGCCGCCGCCGCCGTCCGGCACAGGCAACATCCCGTCCGGTCCCCGCATCGTGCCGCCGATGGAGCGGACCGTCGCCGTTCGCGTCGCCGCGTCGGAGAGCATCAACGCGCAGGTGCCGAAGCGCTACGTCGTCGCCTGGCTGGTCGGTCTCAACGGCGCCGCGCGCGGCGAGTCGTACCCGCTGCGCATCGGCCGCAACGTCCTGGGGCGCGATCGCCGCAGCGACGTCGTGGTACCGGACGATCAGGCTTCATCTCATCACGCCGATCTCGTGTTCCGTCCCGAGGAACGGCGCTTCATCCTGATGGACCACAACTCCACGAACGGGACGTACGTCAACGAAGCCGAGATCGAGCCGCGCCGCGACCTCACGACCAAGGACGTGATCCGCATCGGCTCGCACCGCTTCCTCTTCATTCCGCTCTGTCACGACGGCTTCTTCTGGGACGATGAGGGCGCGCTGAAATGACGATCGGCCAGGTCATCGGCAATTACCGCGTCGAGCGGGAGATCGGCGAAGGCGGGATGAGCCACGTCTTCATCGGGCGCACTCTGCAGTCGACCGAAGTGTTGCCGTCCGATTACACGGTCGTGCTCAAGATCATGTCCGACGAGCTGGCCGGCGAAGTGACGGCCCGCAAGCGCTTCGTCAAAGAGGCGCAGATCCTCTCCAAGCTTCGCCATCGCTACATCACCCGCTTCTACGAATTCATCAACGACGACCAGAGCGCCGTGCTGGTGATGGAGTACGTCGAGGGGACGCCGGTCGATCTGCTGCTCAGCGAGAGGGGAGCGCTCCCGATCCAGGAGGCGATCTCCATCGCGCAGTGCCTGCTCGAGGCGCTCGTCTACGCGCACGGCAAGGGGATCATCCATCGCGACATCAAGCCGGCGAACCTGATCCGCGAGAAGACCGGAACCGTGAAGGTGACGGACTTCGGCATCGCCAAGATCAAGGAAGGGGCGGGATCGGGACAGACGGTGCTGACGAAGTCCGGATTTCTCCTCGGCACGCCGCATTACATGTCACCGGAGCAGATCCGCGAGCCGAAGGACGCCGGCGCGAAGAGCGACGTCTATTCGTCGGGGGTCGTGCTGTACGAAATGCTGACCGGCACGCTGCCGTTCAACAGCCGCTCGCTGCCGAAGCTGATCGACGCGATCTACCGCGGCGAGAAGCAGCCGCCCGGCGCCTTGCGCGCGGAGCTCGACAAGGAGCTCGAGGCGATCGTGCTGAAGGCGATGCATCCGCGGCAGGACCAGCGCTTCGAGACGGCGCGCGAATTCTTCGAGGCCCTCGAGGAGTACAACGCGAGGCAGCCGGTGGCGCGCACGCAGGGGCAGCGCGCCGCCTCCTCCTCATCCTCCTCCGGACCGGTGCAGGCGGCGACGGTCCGCAGGAATCCGACGCCCCCCACGCCGATCATCCCGCAGCAGCCCCTGCAGACCTGGCAGCTGGTGAACGTCAAGCCGGAGATCAACGAAAAGTTCCCGCTCAACGGCGAAGTGATGGTCGGCCGCGACCGCACCTGTTCCATCGTGCTGTCGCATCCCGCCGTCTCGCGCAAGCACGCCCGCATCACCGCCAGCGGGACGCAACTGCTGCTGGAGGACCTGAAGTCTGCGAATGGAACGTACGTGAACAACGCGCGAGTCGAGCGCGCGCAACTCAAGCCGGGAGACGTGGTGCGCTTCGGCGCCGACCCGGCGTGCAGTTATGTGTTGAGAGACCACTAGAGCTGTCGAGCGATTCAGCTGTTGAGCCGTTGAGCTCATTAGCCCAAGAGCTCAATCGCTCAACAGCTATCGGGAGATCACATGAGCAACATCACCTGTCTCCGCTGCAAGGAAGCCATCGACCCGCAGTACGACCAGTGTCAGCATTGCGGGGAGAAGGTGACGTTGTTCCAGCGGACGTATTCGTCCCGGCTGCTCGACGGGAAGTATCAGATCCTCGACCGCCTCGGCGTGGGCGGCATGGGCGAGATCTTCAAGGTCCGGCACATCCACCTCAACGAGCTCCGCGTGATCAAGATCATGCGGCCGAACGTCGCCTCGGACGACCAGGGACTGCAGCGCTTCCTCCAGGAGGCCCGCACGTCCACGATGATCAAGCACAAGAACCTGGCCATGCTGTACGACTTCGCCCAGCTCGAAGACGGCTCGTACTACATGGTCTGGGAGTTCATCGACGGCACGAACATCCAGAAATGGATCGCCACGAACGGTCCGGTGCCGCCGCGGCTCAGCGTCGAGATGTCGATCCAGGCGCTGCACGGCCTCGATCACCTGCACTCGATGGGCCTGATCCATCGCGACATCTCGCCCGAGAACATCATGCTGTCGCAGGACCATCACGGGAAACTGCTGGTGAAGGTCATCGACTTCGGCATCGCCAAGCAGCTCGCCGAGGGAGGCGAGTCGGGACACGGCCTGACGCAGACCGGCATGTTCCTGGGAAAACTGAAGTACGCGTCGCCGGAACAGGCGGGATTCCTCAAGGAAGGCGAGCATCTCGATCCGCGCTCCGACCTCTATTCGTTCGGCATCGTGATGTACGAGATGCTGGCCGGACGCGCGCCGTTTCAGGCCACGAACCCGCACGGCTACATCCTCAAGCACGTCACCGAAAAGCCGGCGCCGATCACCGAGCTCAATCCCGAGGTGAAGGTCCCGGCGCAACTCGAAGCGATCATCATGAAATCGCTGGAGAAAAATCGCGATCATCGATTCGAGACCGCCGCCGATTTCGCGCAGGCGCTCGAGAACATCCGCAATTCGATCCCGCCCGACCAGAAGTACGGCCTCGGCGAAAAGATGATCACGCTCAGCGGCGCGCAGACGCTCGCCGACCTGCCGAAGATGACTACCGGCCAGTTCACCGGCGGCGGCACGTTCCCGCAGGGCGGCACGATGCCGGGTGGCGGCGGCACCATGCCGGCGCCGCGCGTCGGTCCGACCGGCACCCGCGCCGCCGCCGACGAGGCGACGATCATGGAGCCCGGCCTCAAGCAGCAGACGCTGGCCGATGGCTCGTCGCGCAAGACGATCGGCAGCGATGAAGCAACGGTGATGGAGAACTTCGGCCGGACGCAGGCCGGAGGAGCGGTGGGCGGCGCCGCGCCGACGCTGCAGGAGAAGAAATGGCAGCAGCCGGCCGAGGCTGAAGCGACGGTGCAGGAGCGGCAGATCCAGATGCCGCCGAAGAAGAGCAACGGCATGATGATCGGTATCGCGGCGGCCGTCGTGATCGTCATCGCGGCAGGCGGATGGCTCTTCATGAAGAACCGCACGCCGCAGCCCGCGGGCGTCGTCACGACCACCACGCCGAGCGGCACGCAGGTCACGACGACCGCTCCGGAATCGACGACGCCGGTGCCGCCGGGACAAGGGGTGCTGCTCCTCTCCGCGTCGCCCTGGGGCGATCTCGACAAGATCATCAACGCCGACACGAACAAGCCGGTCGATCTGTCCGACGAAAAACTTTCGACGCCCACACGCATCGAGCTGGAGCCGGGCAAGTACCACGTCACGCTGAAGGGCCCGAGTCACGACGCGACGTTCGACGTGAACATCGAGGCCGGCAAGCGCGTGTCGATCCACAAAGACATCGAGAACGTCGACTACGGCCAGCTCGAGAAGGAGATTCAGCAGCCATGAGCCGCGCGAAACTTCTTACTGTCGCCCTCCTCGCATTCCTGCTTCCCGCCGGCGCCGCGATGGCGTCGTGGTACGACGATTACGACGCCGGCATCGCCGCCGCGCACAAGGGGCAATGGTCGGCGGTCGTGCAGAAGATGACCTCCGCGATCAACGCGCATCCGAAGGAGAGCGATCACGAGCGGACGTACGGCGCCATCTTCATCGTCTACAAGCCGTACTACTACCGCGCGGTGGCCAACCTGAATCTCGGCAAGTACGAGGCGGCGATCGCCGACTTCGAAAAGGCCTCCGGGCCCGGTGAATACGATCTCGGCGGCCTCGACACGCTGATGCAGCGCGCGAAAACGAAGCTCGAGGCGTCGCAGGCTCCTCCTCCCGAGTCGACCGCACCGGTCCCGACACCGGTGCAACCGCGTCCCGTGACTCCGAATCCGATCACGCCGTCGCCCGTGCAGGCGGCGCCGGCGATGGATCCGGGCCTGCGCCAGCGCGCGCAGGCGGCGATCAACGAAGCGCAGGCCCATCTCAAGTCGGCGCAGCAGCGGAAGGCCACCGGCTCGCCGCAATACGCGCAGGCCCTGCAGTCGGTGCTCGGCGCGAACACCGGACTGGCGATGGCGAAGACGAACGACGATCTGAACAACGTCGTCGCCGCGGCGCAGAACGCGACGCTCCTCGCCGACTCCGCGGTCGCCCCCGGCCTCCCGCCCAACCCGACGCCGGTGCTCACGCCGACGCGTCCCGTCGCCGCGACCGAAGCGGCGCTCGGCGCGACGAAGGAGCGTCTGCGCAAGGCGCTGGAGAAATACTTCGCCGGCGATTTCGAGGAAGCGACGCGCGGGTTTCAGTCGCTCTCGCAGGACCTTCCGCGCAACGGCTGGATCTGGGCGTTCCTCGGCGCGTCGCAGTACTCGCAATACGCGTTCGAAGCGGACGACAACTACAAGAGCGCGGCGATGACGTCGTTCAGGAAGGCGAAGCAGTTTGGCCGCTGGAGCGGCGGACTGCCGACGAAGTACTTCTCGAGGCGGATCCGCAAGGCGTTCGAGAACGCGGGCTGATGTCTGCGGTGTGGCGCCGTCGCCGGCGCCACACCAGGACGAACGTTACGTCGCCGGTTCGCTCTCGGACGTGCTGCCGCCGCTGGGCGTCGGCTCTGACGTTTCGCTGCTGCCGCCGCCGGGCATCACGTTGCTCACCGTTTCGGCCACGTTCGCGGCCGTTTCCTTCACCTGCTCGACGACGCGGCTGATGACGCTGCGCGCGGCGGCCATCGGCTTGCGCTTCGGAGCGGCGGCTTTCTTCGCCGGGGCTTTTTTGGCGGGGGCCGCTTTCTTCGCCGGCGCCGCCTTCTTCGCGGGAGCTTTCTTGGCCGCTTTTTTGGCGGGGGCTTTTTTGGCGGGCGCTTTCTTCGAAGCGGCGGCTTTCTTCGCCGCTTTTTTCGCCGGCGCCTTCTTGGCGGCTTTCTTTGCCGGGGCTTTCTTCGCCGCTTTCCTGGCGGGAGCCTTCTTCGCCGGCGCTTTCTTCGCTGCCTTCTTGCTCGCCTTCTTCGCGGCTTTCTTCGAGGATTTCCGGGAGGCTGACTTCTTTGCAGCCATTCGTTGTCTCCTTATCAAAAGCGTGTCTATTTGGGAGGCGCGTGGCAACTTCGTTGCACAAATCTCAATTTAGACGAACATGCCGCGATTGTCACGCTCGATGCGGTTGCCGCGATGGACGATCGCCGTTGCCTTCCTGATCTGGGCCGCCGAGCTCTCGTTTTGCGTCTGGATGGCGGTCCTCAACCACCGCGTTTCGCGCGAGCTGGTGCAACATCGGTGGCGCGAACCGACGATCATTTTTTCCGCCGCACGCAAATCGGAAGTGGCGCGGCTCTATGGCCTCGACTGGCGCATCACGCCGCCTGTTTCGATCAAGGCATTGCCTCGTTTCGTCGGCGACGCGTTCATCGCCGCGGAGGACGTCCGCTTCCGCCATCACATCGGCGTCGACCCGATCGGTCTCGCCCGCGCGGCCTTCGCCGACCTCCGCGCCGGCGGCATCACGCAGGGCGGCTCAACCATCGATCAACAGATCATCAAGGCGCGCTTCCTCTCCCAGGAGCGCACCTGGCGCCGCAAGATCGTGGAGATGCTGCTCGCCGTCTCGTTCGACGCGCGGATGTCGAAGGACGAGATCCTCGAGATCTACCTGAACGAGGTCTACCTCGGACACAGCGCGGGCAAGCCGGTGCTCGGCATCGACGAAGCGTCGCGTCTCTACTTCAACAAGCAGCCGCGCGACCTCCGCGTCGACGAGGCGGCGCTGCTGGCCAGCATCATCCGCGCCCCGAATCGCGACACGCCGGAGAAGCGTCCCGACATCGTGCGCGCGCGCCGCGACGCGATCCTGAAAGTGATGCACGGCCATCGCTGGATCGATGACGAACAATTTCGCGACGCGACGTCGCGCGACGTCGAGTTCAATCGCGGCACGATCCCCCAGGCGCCGTTCCCGTTCTACTTACGGGCGCTGCGCGGCGACATCGTCGAAGCGATCGGCGTGCGGGCGGTGATCGAAGGGGGATTGACGATCGTCTGCGAGCTCGATCCCGCCGCGCAACGCGCCGCGGAACGGGTCGCGCGCCGCTCGGCGTCGCAATTGACGGCGCGCTTCGACTGGATCGCCGAGGCGGCGGAGAACGAGCCGCTGCAGGTGGCGATCTTCTCCGTCGATCCGCGCAGCGGCGGCGTGCGCGCACTCCTCGGCGGCACCGACTACAACGTCTCGCCGTTCGACCGCACGTCGAACATGCACCGGCAGCCCGGCTCCGCGTTCAAGACCTTCGCCTACCTCGCCGCGATCGCCTCCAAGCGCGCCACCACCGCCACGCTGCTCGTCGACGCGCCGATCACCGTCGCCAGCTGGCAGCCGCACAACTACGACGAGCGCTATCGCGGACGCGTGTCGTTGCGCGAGGCATTCGAGGCGTCGCTCAACGTCCCGACCGTGCGCCTGACGCAGGACGTCGGACTGCAGCGCGTGATCAGGACGGCGCGCAAGTTCGGATTCGAAGAGAAGTTCGAGGCCATCCCGGCGCTGCCGCTCGGCGTGACGGAGGTGACCATGCGCGAGCTCACCGCCGCGTACACCGCGTTCCCGAACCTCGGCACGCGCATCGAGCCGTACCTGCTCACCGAGGTCCGCGATCGCGAAGGGAAGAGCCTCTTCACGCAGGATGTGGAGCGGAAGGAGGTCGCCGACGCCGCGCCGGCGTTCGTCATGCACTCGCTGCTGCGCGGCGTCGTGCAGCGCGGCACCGCGTCGCGGCTCAAGCGCTACGGCCTCGGCTATGTGGCCGGAAAAACAGGCACGACGAACGACTATCGCGACGCCTGGTTCGTCGGCTACACGCCCGACATGGTGACGACCGTCTGGGTCGGCTTCGATCACGGCGCGCCGCTGCGACTCTCGTCGGCGGAGGCCGCGATCCCGGTGTGGGGCGCGTACATGAGCGCTATCCCGCACGTGCACGGCGAGCCCGCCGCGCCGAAAGGCGTCACGTTCCGCAACATCGATCCGGAGACCGGCATGCTGTGGCGCGACGATTGTCCCGGTCCGCTGCGCGAGGTCTTCCTCGACGGCACCGCGCCGACGCATTCCTGCCCCAGCGGCATCCTCGGGCGCGTCATCCGCAAGGTCTTCTTCGATCGCGAGAACTTCGACGAGCCGCCCGCGATCACGTTCGAGAAGTTCCGGAGATGGGCCGAGGAAGCGGATCGCAATCGACAGCAGGTCGAGCGGGGGTTGGATCGCTTGCGGAGGATCTTCGGCCGTTAGTGCCGCACCGCACGCACCCTCGCCGGCGCCACCGGAATCGCCACCTTCCCCCACCACGCGCCCCACAGCTGGTTGTTGCCGTACGGCTGCACGCTCCAGAAATCGAGATCGTTCGCCGGATCGACCACCGTCGTCGTGTAGTCGCCCCAGCGCGTGACGTGCGGGACCGCCTCTCCATCCTTCAGCACGCCGCTCGACGACATCGCTCCGGAAGGATCGCGATACGAATATCCGGCAGCCGGAAAGCGATCGACGCTGAAGAGCGAATAGCCGATCAGCGCGCCGCCGGCGCGATTCATGGCGATCGAAGGAAAGCCGTAGAACGTCCTGGCCGTCGGATCGTCGATCGTGCCGGTCTCCGCGCCCGTGCCGTCGGTGAGGATGCGCCACCAGCGGATCCCGCTGTGCACCGGAGCGGTCGTGCTGACGATCGCGTGCACCGCGAAGATCACGCCGTTGCGGCCGACCGCCGCCTGCATCGTCGTCTCGCCCATGTCCATCTTTCCGCCGATCCCTGTCGGCGCGATCTCGGTGTTGAACGGCTCGTCCCAGGGGGCGGTGGTGAACTGGGCGAGGAACGTCGGCGTGTCGTCTAGCCGCCAGAGGTCGGCGAATCCGGCGCCGCCGTTGGTGACCATGAACGCCGTCGTCGTCGAGTTGTCGACGAACGTCACCGGCTGGAAATCGGGATGAATGCTGAACGTATGCTTCACCGTCTTCAGCGTCGTGTAGGCCTCGGCCTTGGTCATCGACCAGAACTCGCTGCCGCCGAAGGAGCTGTTCGTGGTGATGATGAACTTGTCCGCCGTCATGCCGAGGCGTGTGAAATCGGCGACGCGGGCATTCTGCGAGTCGACGGGGATGCGGTAGCGGGACCACGAGCCGTTCGGATCGCCGCCGTCCGACACGCCGATCACCACCGTCGAATTCTTCAGATTGCGATCGTAGAGCGCGGCGATGAACCAGCGGTTCGCGGCCGCGTCGTAGATGATGCGCGGATCGTAGTAGTCGCCGGCGGAGATCGACGGATCGGACCAGAACTGCGCGAGCGTGATCGCCGACGTGCGATTGCCGTTGCGGTCGTAGACGAAGAGCCCGTTGTTGAAAACGCTGACGATCTGCTGCGGTCCGGCGGCGCCGGCCGCGTCGACGGGATAGAGCGAGTTGCTGCCGCCTGCCGAGAAGTTGGTGCCGAGCGGCGGCGGCTGCAGAGCCGACGCCGTCGTCTGTTCGGGGAGCGTGGCCCAGGACTGCGCGGACAGGAATGTCTGTGCCACGCGGAACTGCTCGTGCGCGCGCGACGACGGGATGTCGGGCGCGTTCGCGAGCTCGCCGAGGGTCGCGTGCGGAAGCGGAATGACCTGGGCCTGAAGAGAGAGAGCAAGGACGACGAGAAGGGACAGGGACCGGCGGACCATGGGTTTGACATTCTCCCCCATGGCGCCTACATTTCGAAGCGCTGGAGTGATTTGGGGCCGCTTGCAACCAGCTTAAAAAAAGCTAAATCGCCGCCGTTCGAGATCGACTTTTTTCGACTGGCCCCACGTCATACGGCGTGGGGCTTTGTGTTTATGGAGAGATAGCAGATAGCGGATAGCAGATAGCAGACGAAACGCCTGCCTGCTATCTGCTATCCGCTATCTGCTATCTGCTATCTGACATGCAGGATTTCATACAAGCAATCGCAGACGAACACGTCTACCTCTTCGACGGCGCCATGGGGACGATGCTCTACTCCAAGGGCGTCTTCATCAACAAGTGCTACGACGAGCTGAACGTCCGCAATCCGGAGATCGTGCTCGAAGTGCACCGCCAGTACGTCCGCGCCGGCGCGGAGATCCTGGAGACCAACACCTACGGCGCGAATCGCGTGAAGCTGCAGGGCTTCGGCATCGAGGACGAGCTGCGCGACATCAACATCCGCGGCGCGGAGCTGGCGCGCAAGGCGGCGGGCGACGCGGTCTACGTCGCCGGCGCCATCGGCCCGCTCGGCATCCGCCTCGAGCCGTACGGTCCGACCTCGCTCGACGAAGCGCGGGCGATCTTCCGCGAACAGGCCGAGGCCTTGCGCGACGGCGGGGTCGACCTCTTCGTGCTCGAAACCATGGCCAACATCGCGGAGATGGAGCAGGCCATCTCCGCCGTGCGCGAGGTCTGCTCGCTGCCGATCATCGCCCAGATGACTATCGGCACCGACGGCCGCACCGTGTACGGCGACCTCCCGAAGACGATCGCCCAGCGCCTCGATCGCGCCGGCGCCGACGTCATCGGACTCAACTGCTCCGTCGGTCCCGACGTCATGCTCGACGCCATCGAAGAGATCGCGCACGTCACGGCGAAGAAGCTCTCCTGTCAGCCGAACGCCGGCCTGCCGCGCGACGTGAACGGGCGGCAGATGTACATGGCCTCCCCCGATTACTTCTCGAAGTACGCCAAGCGGCTGATCCACAAGGGGGTGAAGTTCATCGGCGGCTGCTGCGGCACGACGCCGGAGCACATCAAGATGATGGCGGACGCCGTCCGCCCGCTCTCGCCGCGCCGCGCGTTCGTGATCATCGAAGGCAACGGCAAGCAGCACGAGCAGGCGGGAGTCGAGCCGGCGGCCATGTCGACGCGCTCGAACTGGGGCCGCAAGATCGCGCACGGCGAGTTCGTGACGACGATCGAGATCACACCGCCGAAGGGACCGAACCCCGACGCGATGATCAAGTCGGTGCACGCCATCAAAGCGGCGGGCGTCGACGCCGTCAACGTTCCCGACGGCCCCCGCGCGCAGAATCGCATGGGCGCGATCGCCGTCGCCGTGCTCCTGCAGCAGCAGGTCGGCATCGAGACGGTGCTGCACTACTGCTGCCGCGACCGCAATCTCCTCGGCATGCACTCCGACCTCCTCGGATGCGCCGCGCTCGGCCTGCACAACCTCCTGCTGATCACCGGCGATCCGCCGAAGATGGGGCCGTATCCGGAGGCGACCGCGGTATTCGACATCGATTCGATCGGCCTGACGAACATGGTCAGCCTGATGAATCGCGGCCTCGACCTCGGCGGCAATCCGTTCGGCGAGCCGACGCGATTCACCATCGGCGTCGGCGTCAATCCCGGCCACCTCGATCTCGATTACGAGCTGCGCCGCCTCGACTGGAAAGTGAAGGCCGGCGCCGAGTACGCGATCACCCAGCCGGTGTTCGACGTCCGCCAGCTCGAGCACTTCCTCGAGCGCATCGGGCACATGCATCTGCCGGTCGTCGCCGGCATCTGGCCGCTGTTGTCGTACCGCAACGCGCAGTTCATGAACAACGAAGTGCCGGGCGTGAGCGTGCCCGACGACGTGATGGAGCGGATGCGCATCGCCAGCGAGAAGTCGAAGGAGCACGCCATGCACGAAGGCGTGGCCATCGCACGCGAGACGCTCAGCCGCGTGCGCGAGCGCGTGGCCGGAGTGCAGGTGTCGGCGCCGCTGGGAAGGGTGGATCTGGCGTTATCCGTCTTCAGCGAAGAAATCCTGCGCGCAGACGCAGGATCTCCGGTCACACCGCGTTGACCGTACATGGCTCGCGCCTGCCGGTGCCGCCGGAGATCCTGCGTCTGCGCGCAGGATTTCAGCGACGTTCGATCACCGCGATCGACACGTCGTCCTCGATCGGACGCGTGCTGGTGAACGTCTTCCACTCCTCCATCACCGTCTGCACCATGGCGTGCGCCGGGGCGCTGCCGCTCCAGCCGACGATGGCGTCGAGGTAGGCGTCGCCGAACTCGCGGCTGTTGGTGTTGCGCGCTTCGGTCAGACCGTCGGAGTGAAGCAGCAGCCGCTCGCCCGGCGCGAGCCAGCCGCGCGTCTCTTCCCACTGCATCGACGCCTTGATGCCGAGCGGGTAGGCGCCGCGGCCGATGCGCTCCGCGACCTTGCCGCCGCCGTCGATCTTCAGGATCGGCGGATGGCCGGCGACCGTGGCCACGAAGTTGCCGTCGGGCTGGAGCAGCACGTAGCAGCAGGCGAAGAACGAGCGGTTGCCGCCGGTGCGGCAGAGGATGCGATTGAGGCTGTTGATGATCGACGCCGATGACGGATCGATGTCGAGCTGCGTGCGGAACGACGCGTGCGCGACCGCCATCACCAGGCCGGCGGCCATGCCGTGACCCGAGGCGTCGCCGAAGAGCACCGCGACGCGGCCGTCGGGGAGCGGGACGAAGTCGTAGATGTCGCCGCCCACCATGTTCGCCACGATGTTCTGGGCGGAGATGTCGTACGTGGCGAGGCGCGGCGGGAACTTCGGCACGAGGCTGGCCTGCAGCTCGCGCGCGAGCTCCAGCTCATCGCGGAACTTCAGCTTGTCGATGATCTCCATCGCCAGCAGCGTCGTCATCAGGAGGAACGTGCCGGAGAGCTCGATGAGCGTCCAGACCGGCACGCGCTCCACGCGCGTGGCGAGCGAGACGAGGCAGAAGATGAAGTAGATGTTGGCGAAGATGAAGGCGAAACGCCGCAACGGCGCGAGCTTCTTGGCCACGCCGTACATGACGGCGCTGGCGGTGCGGATCCAGCGGCACCAGGCGCGCCGCTCGTTCTCGATGTCGGCCGCATGCTCGGCCACCAGCACGCGGCGCGTCTCCGGCCATTCGTACGAGTAGAAGTTCGCGACGTCACTCGCCTTCAGCGAACGAATCGTATTTTTTCCGAGCTCCAGCCAGTCGTGAAAGCGAGCCACATCGGGATTGTACGTACACGAGGGACGCGGGTTTACACTTCCGGTAGCAATGCCCTCCACCTTCCCGCGTCTCATCCTTTGTCTGCTCTTCGTGTCGGCGCTCGCGCGCGGGCAGGAGCTTCCCTTCACGCATTTCACGCCGAACGACCAGGTGGCGCCGCTCACCTCGGCCAGCGTGCAGAAAGTGGCGCAGGACCACCTCGGCTACATCTGGTTCGCCTTCTACTCCACCGGCATCTCGCGCTACGACGGCCATTCGATGGAGGGCTACACGACCGACGACGGCCTGGCCGATCTGACCGTGCGCGAGGTCATCGAGGACGCCTCGCATCACCTCTGGGTCGGTTCCGAATCGGGCCTCGTGGTCTCGGAGAAACCGCTCGAAGCGTACGAGCCGGGCGGACGCGTTCACTTCGCGCCGGCCTTCGGCGGAGCTCCGCTCGTCCACGCGCGCATCCGCCGCAACTGCCTCGCCGCGGGCGAGGATGGGTGGGTGTGGGTGGGGACGCAGGACGGCCTGATGCGCTACCGCATCGAGCATGGAAAGCTGCGCGAATCGACGATCGACCTCCGCGCGTTCGACCACGCCGTGAACTGCCTCTCGCCGCGCGCCGGCGGCGGGGTCATCGTCGGCATGAACGGCGGCGCGGTGGTGAACATCGACGCGAATGGACGCGCATCGCTGCTCGCCACGCCTCCCTCGCCGCCCGGCGCGGTGATCGAGACATCCGATCGCGCCATCTGGGGCGGCAGCGTCGACGGCTCGGTCTGGACCATCGCCAATGGACAGGTTCAGGTGATCGATCACGAGCTGCACGAACGGATCGTCGCGCTCGTCGAGAACGGCAGCCGCATCTGGGTCGCCAGCCTCGGCTCGGGCGCGATGTGGCTCGATCGCCACGACCCGTCGAAGCATGCGCTCGTCCATCGCGCGCAGGGTCTGCTCGGCGAGACGTTGTGGGCGCTGCTGCGCGATCGCGAAGGGAACATCTGGTTCGCGCAGAATGGCGGCGCGTCGCGCCTGCGCAGCGACTGGGCCGCGTTCCAGGCGTATACCGGCCATCTCCGTCCCGGCGCAGCGCCGCAGCTGCCCGACATGAGCGCCTTCTGCGTCGTGCCGCGCGACATGGCGCCGAGTCCCTGGTCCAGGTATCTGTGGATCGGCACCGGCGGCGGGCTTGCGGCGATCGGTCCCGACGAAACGACGACGACGCTGCGCGCCGAGAACGGCCTGCGCAGCAATTCGGTCTACGCCGCCGCCTACGACGGGGCGGGACGGTTGTGGATCGGCACCGTCGGCGGCGTCGCCTGCCTCTCCACTCCCGACAACCTTCCGCCGCAGTCGACGGGATCGGCGACCACCGCGGTGACGATCGGCGCGCAGCGCGGCGTCGTCACCAGTTATCCGCTCGACGTGACGTACGCGGTGCGCCGGTTCGGCGACAACATGTGGTTCGCCGGCACCGGCGGGATCACGGCGCTCGTAGGCGATCAGTGGCTCTCGTTCAAAACGGGTGAGGGGCTTCCCCCCACCGGCGGCACGAGCGTGGCGGTCGATGACCGCGGATTCGCGTGGGTCACGACCGCGGACAACGGGCTGTACCGTTCGACGCGACCCATCACGAGGAGGGGAGCGGACGTCTCGTCCGCTCAGAACGGCCAACGAGCGGACGAGACGTCCGCTCCCCTCGCTCATTTCGCCCCCGTCTGGACCACCGAGAACGGCGCGCCGACCGACTCGATGCGCACGCTGATGTTCATCGGCGGACGCCTCTGGGTCGGCACGGCCGAGGGGTTGGCCGTGCTCGATCCGGCGACCATCAAGCCGCCTGTTAAGGTAATTGCGCAACTGCCGCGGCGCACGCTGGGCGGCGGCTTGATCGTCGGCATCGCGCCGTCGCCGACCACCGGCACGGTCTGGATCAGCGACAACGCCGGACTGGTGGCCGTCGATCCGAAGAGCTTCACCATCGTCGAGCGGGTGACGAAGGCCGACGGCCTGATCGATGACGAAGCGTGGGCGTACGGACCGATCGCCATCGGTCCCGCGGGCCGCGTTCATTTCGCCACGCCGAACGGCGTCTCGGTCTTCGATCCCGCGGTGCTCGCCGCGCCGACGCCTCCTCCTCCCATCCGCTTCCGCCACGTCACCTTCCGCGAAGATCGCGACGGCAACAACGAAGTGGCCATCGAGTACGCCGCGCTGACGTTCTCCGACGAATCGCGCGTCCGCTACCGCACGCGCCTGCGCGGCTACGACGCCTGGTCGCCGGAGAAGAGCGATTTCAAGATCCGCTACACGAACCTGCCGGCGTTTCTCTTCGCCCGTGAGTACACCTTCGAGGTCCAGGCGCGGAACGCCGACGGCGTCTGGTCGCGCGAGCCGCTGACCTGGCGCTTCGCGGTCATGCCGGCATGGTGGCTGCGCTGGTGGGCCTTCCTCGCCTACATCCTCGTCATCTACCTCGGCGGCTACGTGATCAATCGCTTCCGCCTCGCGCAGTTCAAGCGGAAGAACCGCGTGCTCGAAGACCTCGTGCTGGCGCGCACCGAGGAGATCCGCGCGCAGACGAAGGAGCTCGAGACCGTCGATCGGATGGTCGAGGTCATCAACCGCGAGGTCGTGCTGGAGAGCGTGCTGAAGAGCATCCTCGAACAGGGATTGCGTCTCTTCCCGCAGGCGGAGAAGGCCGCTTTCCTCAAATTCGATCACGAGACGCAGCGCACCGAGGTCGTCGCCGTCAGCGGATACGACCTCGAGCTCTTCCGGCATCTCGATGTCGCTGGAGGAGGCGATGCGCCGCTACTCCGAGCGCGCCGAGCAACTCGAGGAAGGCGTCTATCTGATCCGCGAGGAAGACTTCATCGGGCTGGCGGGCGCGGAGAAGACGAGCCACCTGCCGATCCCGAAGTCGATGCTGGCGATGGCCGTCACCCTCGGCGGCCGGGTCGAAGGGTTTTTGATCTTCGACAACTTCACCGATCCGAACGCCTTCAGCCGCTACGACCTCCGCGTCCTGGCGCGGGTGCGCGAGCATGCGGTGTCGGCGATCAGCAAGGCCCGCATCCTGCGCGAGCTGCAGATCAAGAACCGCCAGGCGGAGGAAGCCAATCAGGCCAAGAGCGTCTTCCTGGCCAACATGTCGCACGAGCTGCGCACGCCGATGAACGCCATCATCGGTTTCTCCGAGATCCTCACCGAGCGCCTCAACGATCGGATCGAGCCGAAGTACCTCGGATTCCTGAAGTCGATCCTGACCTCGGGCCAGCACCTCCTGGCGATCATCAACGACATCCTCGACCTGTCGAAAGTCGAAGCGGGGAAGATGGAGCTCTTCCCCGAGACCTTCAACGTCCGCGCGGCGATCGACAGCGTCTGCCAGGTGATGAAGGGGACTTCGTCGCGCAAGAGCGTGTCGTTCGAGATCGACGTGGCCGACGACGTGAGCGAGATCGAGACCGATCACGCCAAGTTCAAGCAGATCCTCTACAACCTGCTCTCGAACGCCGTGAAGTTCTCGACCTCCAGCTCGCTCGTGACCATTCGCGCGCGGCGCGTACCGCCGATGGACGGGCGGAGCGAGTCGATCTCCGTGAGCGTCGTCGACCGCGGCATCGGCATCGCGCCGGAGCACCTGCAGATCATCTTCGACGAGTTCACGCAGGTCGACACCACCGTCAGCCGCCAGCACGGCGGCACGGGACTCGGGTTATCGCTGGTGAAGAAATTCGTCGAGCTGCAGAAAGGTCGCATCGAGGTTCAGAGCACGCCGGGCGAGGGGAGCACGTTCACCTTCACCCTGCCGCGCTACTTCCAGGGCGCGACGATTCCCAGCCCGATCGTCAATCCCGACGGCACCGTCATTCCGCCCGGCGACCGCATTCTCGTGGTCGAGGACGACGACAACGCGTTCGACGCGCTGAGCACGTACCTGCAGTCGGCGGGTTACGTGCCGGTTCGCGCGCGCACGGGCGAGGACGCGCTGCGGCTCGCGCAGACCATGCAGCCGCTCGCGGTGACGCTCGATCTCGTGCTTCCCGGGATGGAAGGTCTCGAGGTTCTGAAGACGCTGAAGCAGGAGGAGAAGACCTCGCCGCTGCCGGTGATCATCGTCTCGATGATCGACAACCGCGAGCTCGCGCTGGCCTTCGGCGCGGACGATTACTTCATCAAGCCGGTCGACTGGCCGCGCATGCTGCGGCGGCTGCGCGAGATCACGTCGCGCGTGGCGTCGAAGCGCGCGCGCCTGCTGGTCATCGACGACGACACGGTCGTGCACGACCTGCTCGAGGCCGAGCTGCAGGGCGAAGGCTACGAGCTGGAGCGCGCTCTCTCCGGTCAGGAAGGGCTGGAGCGCGCGGAGACGATGAAGCCCGACGTGATCATTCTCGATCTCAACATGCCCGGCATGAGCGGCTTCGAAGTCGCGGAGATGCTGAGGCGGAGCGAGGAAACGGCTCGCATCCCGATCGTCGTTTTCACCGGCCGCGACCTCAGCGCCAGCGAGCGCGATCGCCTGAGGGAAGGAATCAACGGGCTGGTGATCAAGGGAAACGCGGCGGGGACGCGGTTGATCCGGGCCATCCAGTCGCTCCCGGTCACGAACAGGGGAGCGGACGTCTCGTCCGCTCGTCTCCGCGGGACGGAGAAGCCGGCGTAGAGAGCGCCGGCCGTGCGGACGAGACGTCCGCACTCCTCTTTCCTCGTTATTTCAGCAGCGTCTCGAACTGCCCCGGCGTCAGCACCTTCTGCGCGATCGCCTCGAACTCTTTCCTCACCTTCTCCGGCAACGCCAGCTTCGCGTAACGCCGCTCCACGCGCTCGGCGGCGATCACGCGCGTGGCGGCGGCGCGCGTCTGCGGCTCGCGGTTGAGGTGGTGGCTGGCGATGGTGAGATAGACCTGCGCGGTCTGATAGTGCTCGAGCGAATCGACGAGTCCGAACGCGGCGATCTTCAATTCGCCCGCTCCCGCCTCGTAGCTGCCGGCGGTGACGTGCTCGATCCCGCGCTTCAGGAGCGAGGCGTAGAAATCATTCACCGTCGCGGCGCGTAGAGGCGCCGCCGCGATCAGTGTGAGGACCATCGCTGAAAGGGACCGTAGCATTCGATTAAAGGATGGAGCTGAACCCGTCCGGCATTCTGCCATGCATCCGGCCCGCCGTGCAAAATGCGCTACCATCGCGGGCTCGTGGGCAAAAACGTGGTCGTCATCGGTGGCGGACTGGCCGGTCTTGCCGCGTCGGTCATCCTCGCGCGGGCCGGGAAATCGGTCACGATTTTCGAGCGCCGGCGCTACCTCGGCGGGCGCGCCATCACGCATCTGCGCAGGGGTTTCCGCTTCAATCTCGGTCCGCACGCGCTCTATCGCACCGGCGGCTCGGCGCGCGTTTTGCGCGAGCTCGGCGTCCCGGTCCGGGGCGGCATTCCGAAGGTCGCGGGGACCGCGCTTTTCGGCGACGAGCGCTATCGCCTCCCTGTTACACCGTTGTCACTTCTCATCACCTCGCTGCTGCGATTCGGCGCGAAGAGCGAAGCGGCGGGATTGATGTGGCGGATCCGCCGCCTCGATCCGAAGCAGTACGCGACCCTCACCGTTCGCGAATGGCTCGACGGTCACGTCCGCGACGCGCGGCTGCGGCAGGTGATGGAGGCGTTGGTCCGCCTCAGCACGTACTGCAGCGACGCCGATGCGCAGAGCGCCTCGGTCGCCCTGCGCCAGCTGCAGATCGCGTCCGGCAAAGTGACGTACGTCGATGAGGGATGGCAGAAGCTCGTCGACAGCCTGCACAGTCTCGCCGTCGCGGCGGGCGTGAACTTCGTCTCCAGCAACCGCGTGGTCGCCGTCCATCACGCCGACGGCGCGGTGCGGACGATCGAGCTCGGAGGCCTGGAGCTCGAGGATCGCAACGACACGCTGTCGGTGGCGCTCCCCGACGCCGCGCCGGAGTACCAGCCGGGCGCGAAGATCCCGGCCGGCGACGTGCTGCTCGCGGTCGAGCCGGCGAGCGCCGGGGAGATGATCCGCGCCGGCGGCGATGAAGAGACGAGCAAGGCGTGGATGTCGCTGCGCCCCGTGGAGGCGACCTGCCTCGACGTCGCTCTTTCGTCGCTGCCGATGCCGAAGAACCTCTTCGCGCTCGGCATCGACAAGCCGACGTACTTCTCCGTGCACTCGGCCGCGGCGCAGCTCACGCCGAAGGGCGGCGCGCTGATTCACGTGATGAAGTACCGCACGCGCACCGCGCCGATTCACGACATCGAGATCGATCAGCCCGCCGATCGCAGAGAGGAAGTGGCGGCCGATGAGCGCGAGCTCGAATCGCTGCTCGACCTGATGCAGCCCGGGTGGCGCGACGTCCTCGTGCACCGCCGCTTCCTTCCGGCGATGACCGTCTCCAACGCGCTCGTCACGCCCAGCACCACCCGCCCCGCCCCGGTCACCCCGATCCGCGGCCTCTACATCGCCGGAGACTGGGTGGGGGACGAGGGTTTGTTGTCGGACGCGGCGCTGTTGAGCGCGCGGGCGGCGGCGAACGCGATCATAGCCTCCGAACGTTGATGCTTCCGCCCGAGGTCCGCAGCTGAAGGCGCGGGCCGCCGGCGTTGATCTTCCCGTTCAGCGAATCCTCGCCGTGCTTTCCCATCACCGTCACCGGCAGCTCGCTGTCGACGCCTCCGCCGCTGGCGTGCGCGTCGAGGTCGATGTTCGCCGTCGCCGGCAATGAGACGGTGATGCTGCCGCCGGAGGTCGAGAGTTTCGAGTCGGCCTGCGGTGCGGCGGCGAAGCGCGCGGTGACGGAACCGCCGGACGTCGACGCGTCGATCGCGCCGTGCGCCTCTTCGATCTTGATCGAGCCGCCCGAGGTGCGGGCGTAGAGATCGCCGGCGATCTTTTCCACTTTGATCGAGCCGCCGGAGGTCTTCAGATCGGCCGGGCCGCTGGCGTTGCCGAGGCTGATCGTGCCGCCCGAGGTGTGGACCGTCAGCTTGCCGTTCGCGCCGGCGATCTCGACGTCGCCGCCCGAGGTCGAGAGCGACGCTGTGCCGGTGAGGCGGCCGGTCTTCACGTCGCCGCCCGAGGTGTGCGCGACCACGGTGCCGTTGAGATCGGCGAGGTCGACGTCGCCGCCCGCCGTGTCGATATCGACGCTGTAGTGCGCAGGCACGCGGACGTTGTAGCGGATGCGGATGTCGTCGCCGAAGTGGAAGAAACGGAGGCCCGACTCGTACTTGCCGGTGACCGTCACGTCGTTGCCGCTCTGGCTGAACGTCACGGTGTGCCGCTTGAGATACGACTCGTTGTCGGCGTCGCGCTGGATCTCGATCGCCACTCCCGTGCCGCCGGAGACGATCTTCACGTCGCCCACCCCCGCTTCGAGGTGCAGCGTCCCTCCCTCGGCCACGTTGTAGCCGCGCTTGATGACGTCATGAGTCGCGGCCTGGAGTGTGAAGGTGAATACGGATACGGCGATGAGCGCGAGCGTGCGGCGCATGGATCCTCCTGTTGGCAGTTTGTAGTTGGCCGTTGGCAGGAGACGGTTCTGCTGCTGCCGACGGCCAACTGCCAACTGTGAACTACGCATACATACGCCGCGCACGGCCAAAAGTTTGTAAACTCCGCCGCGAGCGAGGAGGGAAGATGCCCATCGATGACGCGCAGTTCAAGCTGGCCATGTCGCATTTCGCCAGCGGAGTGACGGTCGTGACGACCGAGCACGACGGGAAGCCGTTCGGCATGACGGTGGCCGCGTTCTCCTCCCTGTCGCTCCATCCGCCGCTGGTCCTCGTCTGCATCGAGAAGACGGTGAAGACCCACGAGGCGATCTCCGGCGCCGGAAAGTTCGGCGTCAGCATCCTCAACAGCAGGCAGGGCGACATCTCGAACCGTTTCGCCTCGCGCGCCGAGGACAAGTTCGCCGGCGCGGACGTCGTGCGAGGCGAGCTCGGCGTGCCGCTGATCGGCGGCGCCATCGCCCGGCTGGAGTGCCGCGTCACGGAACGCCTCGAAGGGGGCGATCACACCATCTTCGTCGGCGAGGTCACCGACGCGCAGACCGAGGAAGGGGAACCGCTGGTTTACTTCCGCAGCGGATATCGCGAAATCCGCTTCTGATCCCATGGCCACTTCCTCGTTCCGTCTCGCGCTCAAGCGCGCGTTCCGCCGTGAAAATCGCCGCCTCGTCCTCCGCAAGGGCCGGCTGGAGTCGATGTCGTTCGCGTCGAAAGTCTTCGACAACACGCGGCAGGTGACGATCTATCTCCCTCCCGATTACGACGATCATCCCGAGCAGCGCTATCCCGTGCTCTACATGCACGACGGCCAGAATCTCTTCGAGCCGGGACGCTCGTTCATCCCCGGCCAGCACTGGCGGCTCGCCGACGCGGCCGATTCGATGATCGGCGAGCGGAAGGCGCGGCCGATGATCATCGTCGGCATCGACAACACCGGCGCGTCGCGCATCGACGAATACACGCCGACGCGCGATCCGGAGCGCAAGGCCGGCGGCCGGGCCGACGATTACGCCCGGATGCTGCTCGACGAGTTGAAGCCGCTGATCGACGACAGCTATCGCACGTTCCCCGATCGCGCCGGCACGGCGGTCGGCGGCTCGTCCCTCGGCGGACTCCTCTCGCTGCACCTCGCGCTGACGCGTCCGAACGCGTTCGCCGCGGCGGCCGTGATGTCGCCGTCGGTCTGGTGGGACAGGCGCGCGATCCTCGAAGAGCTCGATCGCTTCACCGGACGCCGGCCGCGGCTCTGGCTCGATACGGGCGGGCGTGAGGGCTTCGACGCGCTGAAGGACGTGCGCCTGTTGCGCGAACGGCTGAAGGCGAAAGGGTGGAGCGACGGGGAGCTGAAGTACCAGGAGGATCGCCGCGCCGATCACAGCGAGCGCGCCTGGGCCCAGCGCGCGCCGATGATGCTGGAGTTTTTGTTCCCGGCTGAGGTTTAGTGACACTCATCGACACTCTCGCCCGCCCGCTGCATGACCTTCGGATCTCGGTCACCGACCGCTGCAACTTCCGCTGCGTCTACTGCATGCCGCGCGAGGCGTTCGGCCGCGACTTCGCGTTCCTCGAGCGGGCGCAGCTGCTGACGTTCGAGGAGATCGCGCGCGTGACGCGGCTCTTCGTCGCCCACGGCGCGGAGAAGATCCGTCTGACCGGCGGCGAGCCGCTGCTGCGGCGGAACCTGGAGACGCTGGTGGAGATGCTCGTGGCGATCGACGGCGTCCGCGACATCGCGCTGACGACGAACGGCGTCCTGCTCACGCGCGAGAAGGCGCGGGCGCTGGCGGCGGCGGGGCTGAAGCGGATCTCGATCAGCCTCGACTCGCTCGATGACGCGACGTTCCGCGCCACAACCGATTCGGCCTTCTCCGTCGACGACGTGCTGCGCGCGATCGACCACGCCGCCGACGCCGGGCTCGCGCCGGTGAAGATCGACGCGGTGGTGAAGCGCGGCATGAACGACCGCGGGATCATCCCGCTCGCGCGCCGCTTCCGCGGCACCGGTCACATCGTTCGTTTCATCGAGTACATGGATGTCGGCAACACGAACGCCTGGCAGATGCCCGAGGTCGTGCCGGGGCGCGAAGTGCTGGCGACGATCGCCGCCGAGTGGCCGCTCGAGCCGGTCGAGCCGCAGTATTTCGGCGAGGTCGCGGAGCGCTGGCGCTACGTCGATGGCGCGGGCGAGATCGGCATCATCACGTCGGTCACGCAGCCGTTTTGCGGCTCGTGCACCCGCGCGCGGCTCTCCGCCGCCGGCGAATTGTTCACCTGCCTCTTCGCCTCGACCGGCCGCGATCTGCGCACCTTGATCCGCGGCGGCGCGAGCGACGAAGAGATCAGCAGCGTGATCGGATCGGTCTGGCGCGCGCGCGACGATCGCTACTCCGAATTGCGCGCGGCGTTGCCGCCGGCGCGGAAGGTGGAGATGTCGCATATCGGGGGGTAGCTGTTGAGCGATTAAGCGGTTGAGCGGTTCAGCTCAACAGCCGAACAGCTCAACGGCTCAATCGCTTCATCCCGGAAACGAACTCCGCTTTCCCCGCCATCGACGGATGCCGCACTTTCACGTGCGCGATCTCCATCCGCGTGAGCGACGACGCGGCCTGGTTGCCGATCGCCACCACCTGCTCGAAGTCGAACAGCCGCGTCAATCGGCCAATGAAGCGCGAGCCGATCTCGAGCTCGGCCGGAGTCGGGACGCGATTGGAAAGCGGGTGCTCGATCTTGAACGGATGAAACGGAAACGCGTTCCAGAGCAGCGGCAGCGGATCGATGTCTCGGATCGTCCCCCACACCATCGTGGCGCTGGCTTCGGTCGACAGCTTCGGGCCGGGCGTGGCCTTGCGGTAACCGCGGTCGGCGCCGAGGACGCGCGTGCCGTTGGCGAGGTCGACGCCGGAGAGCATCACCGTCTCGCTGACGAACGCGATGCCGGAGAGGCGTCCGCCGCGATGGCTCACGGCCTCGCCGACGAGCAGCATGCGCGGGCCGATGGCGTCGAGCTCCTCGAGATAGAGCCGGAGATTGCGGCGGCGGACGGCGTTGCCGCGCAGATCGCCTTCGATGCGCGAGTACTGGTTGCACGCGCGCTCGGAGACGACGGTCGTGGCCAGATCGTCGATCAGGCGGTCGAAACGCGACATCGGATCAGAGCGACGCCAGCCGCTGCGCGGCGACCATGGGGAACGTGAGATCGAACGAAGACGCCGCGCTGCGCTGGAAGAGCTCCTTCGCGTGCTTGCGGTCGCCGCGCGCCATCGCCCGCGCGCCGAGGAGGAAGCAGGCGTCGTTCATCTCCGTGACGTCGTCGTGCGTCGCCGCGAGCACCGCCGCCTCGTCGCCGGTCGTCAGCGCCGAGCCGAGCGACGTCAGCATGCGGCGCGAGATCGGATCGAGCTCCTTGTCTTC
>Ga0207687_10000368_pt1 | contig 30089 bp, 30 predicted proteins | sample KBSM54metaG_FD_184399 | JGI IMG/M metagenome (GOLD analysis project Ga0207687, IMG submission 184399) | Miscanthus rhizosphere microbial communities from Kellogg Biological Station, Michigan, USA - KBS M5-4 metaG (SPAdes) (version 2) | ecosystem: Host-associated > Plants > Roots > Rhizosphere >...
TTACCTCGAGATTCGAAAGACGGGTGGCCTCTTCGAGAACGTGACGGATGCTTCCACGACCGGCGTCTCGATCCGGATTCCGCAAGCTCTAGGGGAAACGGCTTTGCTGGACGCCAACCCCGCCACTCCCACCTTCACTGACGCACCCCTACAAGAAGGCCAGACCTTCGACGCAGGGTCGGTGCAAGTCACCGCTCTGAGCGCAGGAGGAGGCGAGGCCACGGTTTCCGTCAATCTCGATGAACAGCCCCCTACAGCACCGACCAACCTTGTGGCGACCCCTGAATTCGAAGGAGTGAAGCTGCGGTGGGGCGCGAGCACCGACAACGTGGGAGTTGACAACTACATCGTCTATCGCGATGGAGTCGAAATCAGCACCACCGAAGGCACCGAATTCCTTGACTCACGCGCTCCTGCCGGTAGCCACACCTATGTCGTCTATGCGCAGGACACATTCCACAATCGCAGTGCTGCCTCGGGGTCCGCGACGGTTTTTGTTTCCGAGTTCGAGGGTCCGGTCTGCGAAAGCGGAAAATGCAAAGTGACCTTTAGGTACTCGGGCGCTCCGACCACTTGGAGCGTGCCGCCGGGTGTCAGCGAAGCCGAATTCACGGTCGAAGGCGCCAGAGGTGGCGGCTCTGGCTTCAACTTTGGCGGCCGAGTTGAGGCCCCACTTGAGCTTACAACCGGAGAGGTCGTGACCGTGAGCGTCGGTGGGGCGGGAGAGCCAATCTCTGACGGAGGTGAAGGTGGCTACGGCGGGGGTGGCGACGGCACGTTTGGCGCCGGGGGTGGCGGCTCTAGCTCCGTCAAGCGCGGCCCTACCCTCATGCTGCTTGCCGCGGGCGGGGGCGGCGAAGGAGCAGGGGGACTCAACGCGACCACTGGGCAGAAACCTGCCGGGGGCCGCGGATCTCAAGGCGGGGAAATTGGCGCCGACGGTCACGATGGCGCCGCTTTGACTGCAAACGGAGCAACATTGCGCGGCGGCAAAGGGGGAAGCCGAGGCGGCAGCGTCGAAGGCTCCGGCACCGATGGAGCCGGCGGCGCCGGAGGTGAAGTGAGTGGATCTAGCTCGTGTGTGGGTGGCGCAATCACCGGCACTCCGGGAGCGGCCGGAAGCGCCTTTTCCGGTGGTGGCGGCGCCCCAAACGCTGGAGGAGGAGGCGGGGGTGGGTACTTTGGCGGCGGTCAGGGCGGTGGGGGCGCCAGCGACGCCTGTGGAAATACAGCTGGTTGGGGAGGAGGCGGCGGCGGTTCCAGCTTTGCGGCACCAGGAATCGAAGCCGAATTCACTGGGGGTGTCCGCTCGGGAGACGGCCAGGTGTGGATTTCCTATCCCAACCCGGTAACACCCGATGATCTCAGCTATTTGACCGAACAGAATCAAGAACTTGTAGTCCCTGCTGCGTCGGGCGTCCTTTCCGGAACGCCCGGACCGGAAGGTATCCCGCTTGAACTAACTGAGATCAGCCCACCCGGCCACGGAATGTTGACTCTCGCTGAAGACGGGGCGTTCACCTATGCACCAGACTCGGGCTTCACCGGCAGCGACACCTTTACCTACTCTCTGGCGGACCGATCGGGCGATTCCGCGATAGGGCAAGTCACGCTGAGAGTTGCCCGATCGCCCACCGTGACGATTACTGCCTCGCCCGGCGGGGATACCTACACACTCGACCAGGTTGTGCCAACTTCTTTTGCCTGCGGCGAGGGCGCAGGAGGGACCGGCCTGGCCTCTTGCAATGACTCGAGCGGCGTCGAAACCCCCAACGGGGGCGCGGGACATCTCGACACCTCCATCTTGGGCATCCATACCTATACGGTGACTGCCGTCTCCAAAACCGGCCTGGCAGGGGCTGGATCGATCAGCTACCTGGTCGTAGCGCCGCAAACGCCGCAGCCGACACCACCTGCTCCTCCCATGGAATTGCCGAAGAGCGCGTTTTCGCTCGCTCTTGAGGGGCGCTCGCTACGTGAAGTGCTGAAGGCCGGAAACCTGACCGTCGAAGTGACGGTCAGCGAAGGCATGAGCGTCACGTTGGCCGGTAAGACCGTTGTTAACGATCGCGCTCAACGTGTGGGCACGCCGAAGTCTGTCGCGGTTTTCAAGAAGAAGGTGGTCGGCTTTGTCCGGCCGGAAACAAGGAGGGTGAAGTTGGCGCTGACCGGCGAGGGACAGGCCCGTCTTGCCCGCCTGCGTTCAGTAAGGCTTGCGATTACCGGCCGGGCAAGTGGCGCTGCCGGCGAGGTTGCGCCGCAGACGGCGAAGCTGACTCTTCAGCGCTGAGCGGCCCGCCAGGCGCCGTGCCTTTAGCCGGCCAGCACGATGGGGTGGGCTCAGTTCTTGACCTGGCTGAGAGATATCGCTCGTTCGGTGGTGGGTCCTCCGCGCAGCGTTGCAGCTGCCTCGGCTCGGAGACTGTTGTGGGAAGCATGCTTGAGTAGCGCGAGCGCTGCGTGCGGCAGTCGGATGCTGACCAGCTCGCGCCTTCCGGTTGGGATCGCGAAGCTAGGACCAACGACAGTGACGTCCTTTAGAGGTACTTGCCGGCCGAGATGGCCGACGCTGGGGCGGATCGTCAGCGTAAGCCGACCGCGGCAGACACTCGTAGGCACACCGCCGTCGCAACCCAACGAGATTTTCGCATGTCCCTGTGCGATCGGCGCAGATCCGCCGCGGATGGAAACGCTCAGCGGCGAGGGCTTCGGCTCTGGAGACCGTGGTTCAGGCTGCGGCCTTGGGGGCGCGGAGCCTGCCGTGACCCTGTAGCCGACTGATCTGCTGTGGGCCAAGCCATCTTGAGAGATCGCGGTGACGGTGTAGGCGTGAAAACCAGTTGTCGAAGTGTCCAATTTTCCGAGGCCGCCGCCCGCCGTCTTGACGCCCCCAGAGTCATTGCAGGAAATAAGCCCCGGGCCGCTCGCGCCCTCCGAACAAGAGAAGTTGGTTGGGACTACTGCTCCAAGCATGTAGGTCAGGCCGTCTTCGGGCGCTGCGATCGACGCTGAGGGGGGCAATGAGAACGTGGCGACCGCCGCCTTGTCGGAGCTCATCGTCACAGCGCAAGTGATGCCCGTGCAGCTTCCTGAGAAGCGAGAAAGCGCCGATCCCGGCTCGGTGCTCGCCTGTAGCTGCACAGTCGAGCCGGCCGCGAATTTCGCGCTGCAGGAGGTGTGTCCAGCGCCACAGTTGATTCCCGATGGTGTGGACGTTACGGCACCCGAGCCAGCGCCCGCCACCGATACCGACAGTGTCCGCGCCCCGGCCAATCCCTTTACCGACCTTGGTTTTTTGCTCGACTGAAGGTCGCCGGTGCCAAGCGTTCCGTTGCGATTCAATCCCCAGCATTCCACGCCACCGATGGTCGTAAGGGCACAGGTTTGATCTTCGCCGGTTGCTATTGCGGTTATTTCACCCCGCAAGCCATTGACTGCGACCGGAACCGAGCTGTCGTTGGTGGTTCCATCGCCAAGCTGACCCGAGCTGTTATCCCCCCAACACTCGGCACCGCCCGTGCTCGTCAGGACGCAGACGTGAAAGGCGAAGGCAGAAATGGCCGTCGCCTTGGCGCCACCTGGCAAGTCGACAGCCGTTGGGACGCTGCTGTCGTTTTCAGTTCCATCGCCAAGCTGGCCGTCGCTGTTGTACCCCCAGCACATGACGCCACCTGTACTCGTAAGAGCGCAGACGAATTCCAAGCCGATGGCGATTTCCGTCGGCGTTACGCCAACCGGCAGAGGAACGGCGACCGGAACGGTGCTGCACGCATTTTCGGTCTGTTCGCATTCTTCCGGCCCTTCGTCCGTGCCGAGACCCAGCTGGCCGAATCGGTTGCTACCCCAGCAGAGCAGTTCGCCCATGTTGGTGATCGCGCAGGTGTTCTCGGCGCCCGCGGCGATAGAGGTTGCCGTGACGCCGGTTGGCAAGTCCACGTCCACCGGCGCGGTTCTTTCGTCTGCGGTCCCATCGCCAAGCTGGCCGTTACCGCTGGGGCCCCAGCATTTGATTCCCCCCGTGCTTGTGATCGCGCAAGTGTGGTTCCAGCCGGAGGCTATTTTGCTCACGCCAGTGAGGCCGCTGACGTTGACCGGTGTGGTGCTGCAAGGGATCGGGAACTGTCCGCATCCCTCCGGACCGGTGTTGTCACCGTCGCCGAGTTGGCCGCCAGCGTTGTAGCCCCAGCATTTGACGGTGCCTGCGTTCATCAACGCACAGGCGTCGGCGTAGCCGGAGGAAATTTCGCTCACGCCGCTGCCCAATCCAATAACCGACGCGGGGACGGTGCTGCATCCGATGGGATATTCGTCGCCGAAGCCGCAGACTTCTGGCCCCGTGTCGGTCCCAACACCAAGCTGGCCGTAGTAGTTCCAGCCCCAACATTTCGCACTGCCTTCACTTGTGATTGCGCACGAGTGAGCGGCGCCAGCGTTGATCCCTGCCGCAAGGGTCACAGCGCTTGCAGGCTGTGGCGCAGCTGCCGTAAACAGACCGATCCAGAGCACGAACGTTGCCGCGATGCCCCCCAAGCAGCGACTGTTCCGATGTTTTTTGACCCTGCCTCCGTGCATACGAGCTAGAACAATTCTAGAGCCACATTGTGCCCCTGTTCGTGGCTCTGCCATACCTGAGTCCGAATCGGTCGCGTTCCTCGCGCGCCGCTTCAGCGCAGGCCGAGCAGCTCGAGGCGGGAGCCGTCGATTTCCTTCTTTGCCTGCTGTTCTCCGGCTAGCACGAGTCGTCCCTCGGGCTGCAGCGCAGCGGAGAGACGTGCCACGCCCTGGTGCCCACGGGCAACCACGGCCGCGCGGCTCCTAAAGGAGCGATCGATCGTTCCGTCGAGGCGGAACGTCCGCACCTGCGACGGACCCGAGAAATAGCCCCGCTGGCCGACCACCACGAGGCGCCCCCGGCGCACGAAGAGATCGATCGAACTCCCGACGTTGACCGGCCTGTATCCGCGGCCACCGAAGGAGCCGTCGAGCCGCCCCGCGGCGTTCACCTTGACCAAGTCGATCCCTTCTCCGGCGGCCGTCGCCCAGTGGGTGAGGACGTAGACGTAGCCGCGATGGAGGAGCCGCCCGAAGGTTCCGTACCCCCCCGTAGACGACTCCGCCGGACGGATCTTCGGCGAGCGCGGTGACCGATCCCCGTACCGTCACCGAGCCGCCTTTGCCGAAGCTCGGGTCAGGGGCACCGCTCGCTTCACGTCGCTCGATCACGGTCGCCCAATATTCCCGGTCGGACTCGCTCACATAGGCGACGAGGAGGCGGCCGCCCGCGGCGGCGGCGATCGGACCGAACCGGCTCGGCGCCAACGCCCTCGGCACCACAACGTGGCCGCCCTACCAAAGCTTGCGTCTGGCGCCCCCGGCCGACTGCCCGCGGCGGCGGCGCTCGCGGTGATCAGTATCGACAGAAGCAGTCCCCCGTCTCGCGCCAACTGAGTCCTCGCAACCTCCTCACCTGTTTGGTCATACCCATCATCGTCTCCTCCAGAACACCTGGTGGCCTGTGAAGGATACGGCGCGCTAGCCAGGCAGGATGCAGCCTTGGGCCGGCGGATCAAGGGGGTCGGCGAATGCGACATCGCCGCGGATCTGAGAGCCACAGTCGATCGCTTTGTCGCGACCGCCGTCGCGGGCGTAGAGGCGGTCAGCGCCACCATCGCCGTAAATCGCGTCGACCCCGAGCCCGCCGACCAGAAAGTCGTCACCGCCGCCGCCGTGAATGGTGTCGTCACCACCGCGGCCGAGGATGATGTTGGGGCCGGAGTCGCCGCCGAGCACATCGTCGAAGGCGCTGCCCTCGATGCTCTCGACGGAGCCGGAAATCTGGGTCGGAGGCGGGCCGGTGGGGCCAAATCCGCAGCCGCCAACAAGGTTCGGACCGGGGGCGAAGCCGGCGGTGCCGCCGAGCGTCGCCTCGACCCCCTGTCCCATCCGCGCGAAGGAGACGCTGTCGATCCCCGGTCCGCCGTTGATCGCCTCTTCACAGGGCGCAGCGATCAACAGGTCTGAGCCGCCTTCGCCGTCCATCACCGTCGCGCCGGTGAGGGCATCGTCGCCCGACCCCCCGCGCACCACGTCGCCGGCGACTCCGCCGACGTTGGCGTCGAGACTGTCGTCTCCTGCGCCGCTGAGCAGTTCGTCGATGCCGAGGCCGCCGACGACCGTCGCCGATACCGTGGCGGGCACCGAGGGTTCGACGACAATCGTGTCGGCGCCACCACTGCCGTTGAGGAAGAGGCCAGTGGGCACCGTCGCGATCGGGCAGCGTGCAGCTTGCGGGCCGATCAGGGCACAGCCTTCGCCGACCGCGATTGGGACTCCTTGCTCGTCCACGATCCAGGCGCCCTCGGCGAAGGAGACGTGCATCTGAATCCCTGCCTCTTTCTCCAGGTGGATGCCCCATTCGACGACGGCCGTTAGGGCGCCTGAGCGGCCGGCGAGGTCGACCTCAAGCGTCGGGCGGAATGGCTGCGGTTCGGCCATTTCCAGGAGGATCGCTTCGCCGAGCGCGTCGTGGGCTCGGCCACCGCTCATCTCGCACGATTCGGCGACTGCGACTGCGAGGCAGCGGTCCAGACCGCTGCCTCCGAAGGCCCGGTCGCCGTCTCCCCCGCCGAGCAGTTCGTCGATCCCTCCGCCGCCGTAGAGCGAATTCGGTTCGGCGTTGCCGACGATCGTGTCGGCAAAGGGGCTACCGACCACGTCCTCGACGCCGCTCAGCGTGTCCTCGCCGCCGTCGCCATCGGCGGTCCCGGTCGCGAGGTCGACGTGGACGCCGTTGCTGGTGCCGGGTGCAGTCGCGCCGGAGCCGGCCATCGCGTAGGAGGCGGTGTCGTCGACGCCAGGACCGCCGTCGACAGTGTCGGTCCCGTAGTCGCCCTCGAGCACGTCGCCGTCACCAGGGCCGCCGGAGAGGCGGTCGTTGCCGACCCCGCCGATCACCTGATCGCCGCCGCCAGGGCCGCCTTCGAGGGTGTCGTCGCCGAGCCCCGAGTCCAGGTAGTCGGTGCCCGGTCCGCCGTAGAGGCGGTCGTTGCCGCGTTTGCCGAGGACGGTGTCGGCGCCCGGCCCCGCGATGACGAGGTCGGAGCCGTTGGCGCCGATCACTTCATCACCGCCGGGTCCGGCTTCGATCCGGTCACTCCCGCCCCCTCCTTCGATCGTGTCGTCCCCGGCGCCAGTGCAGATCCGGTCGTTGCCGCCACCACCGAGGATCCGGTCAGGTCCCTGGCTCCCGACGATCACGTCGGCGTGGCCGGTGCCGTGGATTTTACCGTGGCCGACGATCGTGGCGGGCCTGTCGAGGCAGGTCGGCGCGGCGCCGGCGGTGGCGGCCGGCGCCCATCGGGCGAAAGCGAGTCCCAAAAGGACAGCTCCCAAGAACAGAACGGGTGCCCATCCACGCCGTCCACGTTGCGATCCCGACCTTCTCCCTGTCTCGTATCTCGAGGGTCGCCTCCCATTTTGGTCCCGGGTCACCTGGACCGTATGACTTACGAAGGCCGGTGCCGGCACGGCAGCACAGGAGGAGCTGACGGTTGTGAGGGCGGGCGACAGACACGAAACGGGGCACGGGCCGCCGGACCCTTCAGGCCACTCCAGCCGATCGCGCGGACCTGGAAGCGGTGGCGCCCAACCCCGACGCGGTAGACCTTCGGCGAGCGACAGCGTCGCAAGGGCCGCTCGTCGATCTTGCAGACGAAACCGCGCACCGGAGCGCGATCGGCAGCATAGAAGCGAAAGCGCGCATTGAGCTTGCCCCGCTCGAGTTCAATCGCCGGGAAGGGGCGCTGAGAGAGCTCGACCCTGGGTCGCTTTGGGCCCTTCTTCAGCCTCCTTTTGTGCTTCTTCGCGACCGGTTGGGAAGGAGCGGCAAACGGTTCTTCGGAGGTGAAGACTTGGCCGTCGCCGCCGGAGATGGCACAAAAGGTGAGCGAGGGGCAGGACACTCCCCACATCGCGTTCGCCGCGAAGGTGCCAGCAACCTGTGTGTAGGGAATCAGGTTGGTGAAGGTCCAATCACTGGCACCGCCGGTGGGATTCGTCGAGGTAAGGACGTCGGCGTTGTTATCGACGGCGACACAGCGAGAGACGGAGACGCAATCGACGTCGGTGATCTGCACGGAGCCTCCCCCATCGACGACCCGCCAAGCCGAAGCTGGACCGGTAGGGGCGCTCGAGACCAACAGATTGCCAAGGGTATTGCCGCTTATGCAGAGAGCCGGCGAAGGACAGGAGACGCCGTAGAGGTTGCCCGGCACCCCCGGAACCTCCACCTGCTGCCATGTGCCGCCGAGCGGATTGCTTGAGCTGAGGATCTCGCCGCGGTCTGTCGGTTCCGGCCGAATGTTGTTGCCGTCGTCACCGACGGCGACGCAGAAGGCCGGGGAGGGACAGGAAATGCCGCGGAGTTCGAGCGGGCTGGGAAGCTGAGTTGTCACCCAAGCTGTGGGCCCGCCCGCAGGGTTGGTCGAAGTGAGGATCTTCGCCCCGCCCGCCGAGGCAGCGCAGAAGGTTGGAGAGGGGCAGGAGACGCCGTAAAGGTGCACTTTGGGGCCGCTGAGACTGAGGTTGGCAATGCTCCACGCACCCGTCCCGCCCGTCGGGTCGGTCGAGGTGTAGATCAGCCCTTCGAAGCTGGCAGCGACGCAGAGTTGAGGAGAGGGGCAGGAGACCCCTTTGATCTCGTTTTGATTCGGGAACCCGGCCCCGCCCGGATTGACGACCGACCAGGCTCCCGGACCACCGGCAGGATCGACGGAGCTGGCGATTGTGTTTCCGCCCCCCACCGCCACACAGAGTGAGGTACTCGGACAGGAGATACCGAAGAGCGGTGTTTCGGCGGCTGCACCCGGCAACTGACGGGTGGTCCAGGTGGCGGCGAGGGCCGGGGCGGCAACAACCATCGCCGCGACAGCAGCCGTCAGGAGAACAGACGAGACCACCCGCGCGAGGCTTGCCTTTCTCGTTTTCAAAGCCCGATCCCCCTCCAGCGTCACTCCCTAACACGCTCTCTACACGAGAGTTCCTATTGTTGCGGATGAGTGGCTGTGGCGTGGATTGAGTTCAGAGGAAGGGGTAGCGATCTCTTACGAGGCGAAAGCGCCACCGCTATGAAGCGGCGGCGCTTTGGTTGTCTTGGCGTTCCCGCTGGCGGCGCTGCTTCCAGGGCAGGAGCGGGAGTCCGTCGCGGGCACAGCCGAGGCCTTCGGCTTGGGCCAAGAGCCTCCGCTTGTGGCCGGCCCATTCGAAGTAGCCATTCGGCATCCACTTAGAGATTTCCCAGATCACCTGGGGGTATGCCCCTTCCTTTGCCATTTCGTGCAAGATCGGCCAGCGCTTTGAGGTCCTCATCGCCCGGACCGCTTCGTTTACAGCAGCTTCGTCGCCGCTGCGGCGCCCCTCGCCCCACTGCCGGAGCCAAAGGCAGGAGACGGTGCCTGTTACCGCGGCGCCGAGCTGGTAGCGGTCGGTGGTGAGGCCGGTATCGGGCACCCGCGAGGGCTTGAAGGAATCGGGCACCGGTACTCCCTTCAGCATTTCGCGCACAGCGGCCTTGTGGTCCGCAGCCTTGACCACCCTGGCGGGCATCGCGTCCAGCCAGGTCTGTGTATCGACCTTGGTCAGCCAGCCAAGCCGTTCTTCGAAGGCGGCGAGGTCGGGAACCGAGGCGCGCAGTTCGAGTAGGTTGCCTCCTTCGGTCCAAAGAGCGACCATGGAGCGGCTTCCCGGCCCTCCGTGAAGGCGAGGGTTTTCGGTTTCCGAGGCGACGTAGGCGACGGTACCGAGACCGGCGAGAGTGGTCTTGAAGGCGTGGCCGGGCTCGTAGAAGGTGACCCGCTTCTTGTAGTAGGGGGCATATGCCGAGACGCCGAGCTTGCCGTTGCGCCAGACCAATTTGGAGCGCCCGCTGTCTTTCCAGGTCAGCTCGACCCGACTCTGCCTGTTCTTGAGGACGGCGGGCGGCAGCACATGGTGCTTTGCCTGGGCTCGCGTCAGATGAGCGGCGAGCGTAGCCGGAGATCCGGTGACGAATTCCATCTCCCCTTCAGGTGGTATCCCCGGGCCGCGGCGGTCCTCGTTGACGTAGGCCACGCGCCAGCCTGGCTCTTCGAGCAGCAACAGCGGGGTCGACTCGGCAAAGCGCACCAGTTCCGCGCCGTAGGCCGGCGCCGGGGTCGAGGCACCCCCGGCGGCCAGGATGACGATGGCGAGAGCAGCGAGGGCGATCGCCGTTGCCGAGCCGAGGACTATGCGGCCACGGTGCCATGAACGCCGCCTTTGAGCTCCGGACGCAGCGTCAAGCTCGAGCTGTAGCCGGGTGCGCGCGGCGCGCACCTCGTTGGGCGAGGGTCCCGGCAGGCCACCCCGAAAGGCGCGTACCTCCTCGAACTCAGGCATTCGCTCCTCCTTGCTTCGTTGTCACCACTGGTAGCGGCTCCTCGGTCTCGATCTCCGCTTGAAGCTTCTCCCGGCAGCGGGCGAGCCGCGAGCGCACGGTCCCCACCGGGACTTGCAGGGCGGCGGCGATCTCCTCATAGCCAAGTTCCGCCCAGGCGTAGAGGTAGAGCACCTCGCGGTGCTTTTGCGGGAGCGCGGCGAGCGAGCCGGCTAGGCGGGCCGCGTCCCTTTCAGCGTCGAGCCGAGCATCGGGCTCCTCGCTGTGCGCGGTGAGCGGGTCGCGGCCGCTTCGCGCCAGGGCGCGTAGCTCGCGCCGCTCGGAGCGGCGCTTCCCGCGCATCAGGTTTGCGGCGATCCCGTAGAGCCAGGGCAACGGTTTGCCGAGCGCGGGGTCAAAGGCGGTGCGCCGCCGATAGGCGAGGACGAAGGTCGCGGCCGCTAGTTCCTGAGCCGAGTCGGCGTCAAGGCGGCGGCGCAGATAAGCGTAGATGTCGTCGAAGTGGCGGTCGAAGAGCTCGGCAACTCCAGCACCGTCCAAGGCCTCAGACATCTCCGCTTTTGCTGCCCCCATTACCTCTCTTTGTCCGTCACGGGGGATCTAGTTCCATTCTCCGTCGCGTACGGACGCGACCGGCAAGGCTTAATGCGTCTCAATCGAGACATTTATCTCACCGATCACGGAGAGGACATCGAGCCGACAGCCGATTCCGCTGGTCCTAATTGCCGGCAGACTTTCACTCGTAAGGGAGGGTCCCCGGTTCAAATCCGGGCGTCGGCTCTACTTGCGCCTGATGGAGCCATTGGCTCAGGGGTCCACTTTGGCCACGTGGTAGCCCCGATTGGCAGTCCGCCGAAGAGCTCGGCGATCTTGACCGGCCCGGCGAGCTGCGAGTTGTCATACGCCACGGCCCTGTCAGCCAGCGAGGCAGCTTGTGCGACGAGTCGCCACAAGCGGTGGTATCGCTCACGAATCTTGTGCTCCGGAACGTCGTGGCCGCCCGCCTGCACCCGATAGGCGACGCGCCTGACCGCCAGCTCCTCCGGCACGAGCAAGGCGTGGAGCACAACCTGGTAGCCCGCCTCCTGCGCGGAGCGAATCAGATCGAGCTTCGATCGATGGGAGAAGACGGTCTCGGCGATGAACGACCGGCCGCTGGAGATGAGGTGCGCGCGCGTCTCGGCGGCTATCCGAGCGGCCTCGTAGGCATGCTCAGCTGCGTCGGCGGGCCACCTGGTCTTGGCGATCTCGTCTGCATTGACATATGCGTGACCTGGCAGCTCCAGCGCGAGGAACTCCGTGACGAACGTGGTCTTGCCCGAACCATTCGGCCCAACGACCAGATGGAGCTGCCTCAAACGGGCGTGCTCGTTCCGTCAGGCCGATACTCGGTCAGCTCGCCCTGCTCGTTCAGCGCCACAGTCGTGACCCCGCGTGCGGCAAGGACCGCCCCGAGGTCTGTTGTCCGCAGACGTGCGTCCAGACGGGCCTGCACCTCGGAATCGAACACGACTCCCTCATCCTCGGAGACATGCTCAAGCGGGAGAGTTCCCGCCAGGGCAGCTTCCACCCGATATCTGGAAGCCGTCTGTCGCGCGCAAACCGACCTACCGACGCGTGCCCAGTGCTCGAGCTGCTGCTTTGCCGAACGATTCTCCTTGGCGCCCTCGACCACCGCGCTGTCGAAAAGCTCGGATGGAACTCGCGTGGGCCGGTCAGCGGCTGCAGCCATGAGAAACTCCCTGGTAGAGGACTGCTACGCAATGTAGCAGAGTGCTACAAGCCGATCCGCTACGCGCCGAACGGATTGAGGAGTTCGACCCCGGCATCGAGAGCAAGAGGGTCCTTGAGAGATTGCGCCGGCTCCTTGGACCTCAACGCCTCGCGGAGGATCTGTCGTCCAGCAACTGCCGCCGGTACAGCTCGGTGCCGGTGGCGAAGAGGAGGGCAAAGACGAGCACTCCGAGCGGCTTGTGGAAGGCGCCCACCGGCGCCCAGGCGATCAGCGCGAGGAAGATCAGCAGCGCGGCACCCCAGAGGCCGGCGGGGCTGCGCTGGGCGTAGGGGCCGACGTAGCGGCGGATCGTCGTCGCGATCCTGGTCGGGCCCGCGAGAAATGCGGCGAGGGCGACGAGCAGGCCGAAGACGATCGCCGAGGTTGCGATCGTGACCAGCATCGAGGTGCCGATGCTCCAGATGGCTTCGACCGCCGGTTCGACCGAGGTCGTCTTGCTCAGCCCGCTGACGACATAGGTGCCGGCGAAACCGCGCAGCCCGAGCGAGAGCAGGCCGGCGATGACGAAGGCGAACCCGACCGAGCGCAGCGTCTCGCGCCGGCGCGGGGCGAGGTAGACGGCGAGCGCGAAGCAGAGCAGCGCGGCAAGCGTCAGCACAATCGGCAGTTTGCGCAGCAGGTTGGCGACGTCCTGGGCCAGCGAGAGTTCGTCGGACTTGACGATCGTGATTTCGCCGGCATCGGGCGGCAGCTTCGAGACGAGCGCTTCCCCGACCCCGGAGCCTTCGCCGATCTGAGCGAGCACGGCGCCGAGCTGCAGCTTCACTTCGCCGTTTTCGGTCGAGACCCTCGAGTTGCCGCCGTCCAGGACCCGCAGCAACGCTTCGTGGGCTTTCCGGTTGGCCGCTTCCCAGAGCGCCTCGAAGCGGGGAGTGGCAAAGAGCCGTTCGGCGACCTGCGGCGCAAGCTGTTGCAGCCCGCCCGCGGCCGCGGTGGCCAGCGGGGCGAGGCGAGGTGGCAGCGCTTCGCGCAGCTCCCCGGCGACGTCGACGTTGGCGAACAGCTGGTTCGCCAGATAGTCGGAGAGCTGGCTGCGGACTTCTTCGTTCTTGACCAGGCGGGTGCTCGTGTCGACCCAGTTGTTGGTGTTGAGCGCCTGGCGATTCACCCAGATCGAGAAGATCGCGGCGAAGGTGAGAATGGTGCCGAGGATGACGAGCCCGAGAGCCCAGCGCGGATGACCGGATCGTGGAGCGTGGGCTTTCTTGGGTGGCGACGCGGCGGCCGCAGTCTCGTCCATGCCCTGGAATCTAGGACGAGCTTCGGATCGAGAAACCTTCGTATATCTTCGTGAGGCCGCCCGCCCCCTGAGAAAGGACCCCCGTGCCGCTCGCAAACGTCGCCCTTGGCGAACTCCTGCTGTCGATCTTGGAGTTCTTCCTGCTCTTCGCCTGGATCTGGATCCTGATCACGGTGATCATGGATCTGTTCCGCGATCACAAGCTTTCCGGGACCGCGAAGGCCGTCTGGGTCTTCTTCCTCGTCTTCCTGCCGGTCATCGGCGTCCTCCTCTACCTGATCGTCCGCGGCGGCGGGATGCGCGAACGGGCGCTCAAGGAGCAGGCCGACACCAAGAAGCACTTCGACGAATACGTGCGCGAGCAGGCCCATGCCGGCAGCCCGGCGGAGGAACTGCACAAGCTCAACGAGCTGAAGGAAAAGGGTGCCCTCTCGCAGGCGGAGTTCGACCGGGCCAAGACCAAGCTGCTGGGCTAGGCGCGGATGAAAACCGAGGCGGAGCAACCCCAGCGCAGCGTCCTGCCGATCCCCGACCGCGAGCACGTCGGGCCGACCACCTACGACGCTCGCGATCCGGACCCCTCGTTCCCGCCGATCGAGGCCCTGCGACCGCCGGCGGCGGCGCCGAACGTGCTGATCGTGATGCTCGACGACATCGGCTTCGGCGCCTCCAGTGCCTTCGGCGGCCCCTGCGCCACGCCGACCGCCGAACGGCTGGCGGGGGCCGGGCTCAAGTACAACCGCTTCCACACCACGGCGCTCTCCTGATCGAAGCGGCGAAGTACAAAGTGCTGCCGCTCGACGACCGCCGGGTCGAGCGCTTCGACCCCGAGATGGCCGGACGGCCACAGCTGATCAAGGGCAAGCGCCAGATCCTCTTCGGCGGCATGGGCCGCCTGACGACGACTACAGCAGCGCCGACAGCGCCTTCGAGGGTCGCGTCCATTGGGTCGGTCCCCGGTTCAAATCCGGGCGTCGGCTTCCTCCTCTTTGGCAACGAGTTCGTGCGACCGCAGCTAACGAAAGCGCATCAGCTCAACCATGGCCCGTTCTCCAAGCGCAGCTGAGCCGGCGACGATGATCCGGCCGTGGCGGGCAAAGATGCCGAGCACCCTCCCCGTGATCGTGGGGGCGGCCTTCCCATGGACAAAGCCTCGTACGAGGTGCCCCGCGACGGTCGAGGCGGATCATTCCGGCCAGGGTCCCGGTATGAGTTCGCGAGTCCTGCCGATGATGACACCGCCCCCTACTAGGCCCGCTATCCACCTTCCGTAGGTCGGGCCCTTGGTGACGGGTCCGCGGAACCGGCCGTCACGGCCGAAGGAGGAATCGAGCTTCCCATCCGGCAGCAACTTCGCCGCACCCGTCCGGCCGTTGACATAGCCGGTGACGAAAATGTCGCCGGCCACGCTCGTCGCGGCAAAGGCAACTGCCGCTTCGCGGCCGAAGCGCACCCTGGCTAGACCGTGATGGCCGAAACCCGCGACCGGGCGCCCCGTCGGCCCGAGCCTCCAAATCCCCATCGCCCCCTGTTCGTTGACCGACCCCAGGACGAGGGTGTCGCCATGAGGGCCGGCAGTGATCGCCCTCGCTTCGAAATCCTTCGGAAGCTGAACGACCCCGCCGCGCCCGTAGCCCCGAGGGGACTGCCATCTCCATGCGCCGCAACCAAGGTGCGGCGACAAGCACGAAAGATATGAGGAGAGCCCCCGCCCGCTTCATACAGATGACATACCCAACGCCCGCACAAAGACGCGGTTGATGGCCGGTCGCAAGCTCTAGCCTCTCTGGTGATGAGCGGACAAGCCCTCGCCTATGAACTAATCGATGGCGATCTCCATCGCCACGGGAACGGGTTCAGCCACTCCCACCACCATCACGGCCCTCATACCCATGAGCCCGAATCCCATCAGCACGGCGACCACGGCCACTCCCACGGCCTTGTCGACGAGAGCATCAAGCGCTCCCGGGAGGGACTGCGGGCGGTTGGCCTGTCGCTGGCGGTTCTCGCGCTCGCGGCGAGCGCCCAGCTCGCAATCTTCATCGCCAGCGGCAGCATCGCCCTGCTGGCCGACCTGATCCACAACTTCGGCGATGCCAGCACCGCGATCCCGCTCGGCGTCGCCTTCCTGCTGCGCTCGGCTCGAGCCGAGCGCTGGGCCGGACTGTTCGTGGTCGCGACGATCTTCGTCTCCGCCTGCGTCGCTGGCGTCGAGGCGATCTCGCGACTGATCCATCCCCAGGCTCCCACACACCTCCTCGCCCTAGCCGCCGCCGGGCTGATCGGCTTCGCCGGCAACTGGATCGCGGCGGGCATCCGCACCCGTGCCGGCAACCGGCTCGACAGCCCGGCCCTGATCGCCGACGGCAACCACGCCCGCGCCGACTCCTACGTCAGCCTGGCCGTTGTGGCCACCGCGCTCGTCGTGGCGCTTGGCCTGCCGACCGCGGACCCGCTGATCGGACTCGCGATCACGGCGGTCATCCTCAAGATCACCTGGGATTCCTGGCGCACCGTCAGGGGTCACAGGCATCCGCCGGCCCCAACGTAAGACGGCGTGCTGTTCAGTAGTCGAAGGGCGGAGCGACGCCCCAGCCCCAGCGGGGCACGGGCGCCTCGGCGACCACGTCCTCGACGGGGTCGGAGTTACGGACGGCGAGGCGTGATCCCCACTCCGCGTAGCCCATGATCGCCGCCCGGAACTCAGGGTCGGCCGGCAACTCAACCTCGTCGGCCGCCTGGCTGAGAAGGGTTACGAAGAGGCGCCGCTGCTCCGCGGTGATGGCGAGGCCGCGGTGGTGGGCCAGCATCGCCGGATAGCCGCCAAGGCTCGCGGTGTAGTCAGCCGGATCGTATGCTCGCGAATCATCCGCAACCACCCGCTGCCGGACGGCAACAAGCGGGCCGGCTACATCTGCATGTTGATCCAGCTCGAACGAGCGGGCTTGGTCTTCAAGCATCCTGCGGGAGGCCAGGATGAGACTGCCGATGTGATCGAAGCGGTTGCCGCAAGCTAGCTCTCCGAGGAGGGGTTCGTGGAAAGAGCGGACCCGGTAGCTCGGCGCGCTGGAGCGACGCGGTCGAGCTCTGCGAGATCAGCCTCGCTCGGTTGCCACTCGAGCGCGGCGACGTTGGCGGCGATCTGTTCGGGCTTGGTCGCGCCGGCGATCACGGAGGCGACGGCGGGTTGGGCGGCGAGGCCGGCGATCGCGACGTCGAGGATGCCGATTCCGCGAGCCTCGGCGAAGGCTTCGAGAGCTTCGACGACGTCGAACTGCTTGTCGCTGCCGGCTTGCTCGCGTTCGGAGAGGCGGCTGCCCTCGGGGCCTGCCTCGCCGCGGCGATACTTGCCGGTGAGCAGGCCACTGGCAAGCGGAAAGTAGGGAAGGATCGAGACGCCGAGGCGCTCGCAGGCCGGCGCCACCTCGGCCTCGATCTCGCGCTCGAGCAGGCTGTACTGGTTCTGCAAGGTGACGAAGCGGGCCCAGCCGCGCTCGCGGGCGACCAGGTCGGCCTCCTCGAGTTCGGCGGCGCTGAAGTTGGAGCAGCCGATCGCGCCGACCAGGCCTTCGCCCACCAGCTCGTCAAGCGCGCCGAGCGTCTCCTCGATTGGCGTCACCCCGTCGGGGCGGTGGTACTGGTAGAGGTCGACCTTCTCGATTTGAAGCCGCTTCAGCGAGCCCTCGACCGCCCAGCGGATGTGCTCGCGCGAGCCGCCGGCCGCGCCGGGGGCTCCCTCCCCGCTCGTCTCCCAGCCGAACTTGGTCGCCAGCACGTACTCGTCGCGGCGCCCTGTCAGGGCCTCGCCCATCAGGCGCTCGCTGTCGCCGTTGCCGTAGATGTCGGCGGTGTCGAAGAAGGTAATTCCGGCATCCAGCGCCGCGTTGAGGACCGCGGCGGTGCCGTCGAGGTCGAGACGTTTGCCGAAGTTATTGCAGCCGAGGCCAACCACCGAGACCTCGAGCTCGGAGTCGCCAAGGCGGCCCTTGGGCAGGTCAGCCATCAGCCTCGGCCCAGCGATCGGCCACGAACTCTCCGTCGCCGTCCTCGGGCCTCGTCCCGCCGACGGCGATGACCTCCAAGCCGTCGGGACCTGACTCGAATCCGCGCACGACGTGCGGAGCCACACGCACGACATCCCACTGGCGCAGCTCAATCGCCTCGTCGTCGAGCTTGATCCGCCCCGAGCCGCCGACCACGATGTAGGCCTCCTCCTGCTCGCGGTGGCGGTGGCCGCTGGTGGACTTGCGGCCCGGCGCGTAGCGGAAGTGGCTGATCCCGAGCTGCTCGGAGTCGAGGAACTCGCGCGCGAAGCGGCCTTCGATCCCCTCGACGCCGGTCCCGTCCTCGATCTCCATCAAGTTCTTAACTGCGTAATCGCTCATCGGCCTCAGCCTAGAGAGTGGCGGTGCTCGGCTCGCCGGCTCGGGTGTCGGCGACGGCGACCGCAGTCAGGACGAGGCCGGCAGCAATCACGGCAACGAGCAGGCTGAGCGGCGCCGTAAGCAGGGCGAGAACAGCAAGGGCGACGCAGGCGAGGATCCGCGAGTTGGAGACGGCGCCGGTCGCCTGGCGGATGAAGACGAGCTGGGCGAGCAGGAAGATCGCCGGGCCGCCGAAGATCAGCGCGGCAGCGCTCGCCGACGGGCCGGCGCTCGGATCGACGAGGGCAAGCTCGTCGCCGACGGCGATAGCGACGATGCCGATCACCATCGCGATCAGCGTGTAGTTGCCGATCGCGACCAGGCGCGAAGCGTTGCCGGAGCCTTCCAGGGCAGCCTGGCCGACCCGCTCCGCACGGTGGAAGTAGCACCACCAGAGCGCGACCGTGCCGACGAAAGCCGCCGTCACCGCGATCACTCGTTCCGTCCCCAGCGGCACGCCGGCGAAGGCGTTGCCGATCGTCAGCACGGTCTCCCCCAGCGCGATCAGGAAGAAGAGGCGGAAGCGCTCGAGCAGGTGCTCCGCGTAGATCTGACTGTCGGAACTGAAAGGGCTGCGCCGTCCCGGCAGCGGGTGGCCTGCGATCACGCCCCCGTAGGTAAAGAGAACGGCGATCGCCCAGATCGCTAGCCGCGCGTCGCCGTGGGCGAAGATCCCGACGATCCAGATCAGACCGGTGGCCAGCTCCCAGACGAGCGCGTTGGAGAAGTGGTCGTGCAGGCGGTGGCCGTGGAAGGCGACGACGGCGAAGGCGGTGCGGCCGAGCTGGATCGCCAGGTAGCCAATGACGAAGAGGCCGGCGCGGTCGCTGAGCCAGGACGGAAAGGCGATGCCGAAGGCTGCCGTGATCGAGGTCGACATCAGGAGGCTGGCAAAGGCCAGGCCGAGCAGCATCAGCTGCACCGGCCGGCGCTCGACGTCGAGCCAGTTCGACGTCCAGACCGTCATGAACCAGGCGTACATCGCCGCCAGGGCGAGGACCAGCGTCTGCGTCATCCCACGCAAGCTGACGTCGCCGACCAGGTGGGCCGAGAGCTGACTGACCGCAAAGACGTAGACCAGGTCGAAGAAGAGCTCGATCGGCGTGACCGAGCGGGCTTCCTCGCGGGCACGAACTAGCGAGTCCATATCGTCTCGATCGCCTCGGCGTAGGCGCCGTGGGTCGTGGCCCGCGGCTTCGCAGCGACGATCCCGTAGCCCTCGACCATCGCCCGCGCCAGCGTCGCCTTGAAAGTCTTTCCGTGCCAGGCGTGCGCCTCCGCCGCACGCCCGACGTGAAGGTGGACGAGCTCGTGGAGCAGGGTCTCCAGCACGTCGCCGGGGCGGATCCCCGGGTAGGCGGTGACCGAGAGACGGAACTGGGCGGGGACGGCGAAGCCAAGCCGGTTAGGGCGGCGGCGCGCGCGCCGCACCTTCAGCTCGGGCTCACGCGCGGCCAGCGGGCCGGCGGCGAAGACCGGCATCCCCCGCAGTCGCGTCATCTCCTCGTGAAGGTCGATCCCCGCGACCTGGAAGTACGAGGGATGACGCCTCAGCTGTTGCCGCCTTCGAACTTGTAGCCGACGCCGCGCACGGTGACGACCAGCTCGGGACGCTGGGGGTCGCGCTCGACCTTCTGGCGCAGGTTGGAGATGTGGACGTCGCAGGCACGCTCGTCGCCGTCGAACTCGGTCTGCCAGAGCTCCTCCATGATCTGGCGGCGGGGGAAGACCTCGCCGGGGCGGCCGACCAGGAGGCGCAGCAGCTGGAACTCAGAGCGGGTCAGGTTGACCGGCTCGCCGTGGACGGTGGCGACGTGGCGGACGAGGTCGATCGCGACCGGGCCGGCTTCGATCTTGACCGCCTGGTTGAGCGGGCCGCGGTCGAGCTCGCGGCGGCGCAGCTGGGCGCGCACGCGGCCGAGCAGCTCGCGGACGGAGAACGGCTTGGTGACGTAGTCATCGGCGCCGACCTCGAGCCCGACCACCTTGTCGACCTCGGCGTCCTTGGCGGTGAGGACGATGATCGGCACGGCGCTGCGGGCGCGCACGTCGCGGCAGATGTCGAGGCCGCTGGGCCCCGGCATCATGATGTCGAGGATCAGCAGGTCGAAGTAGATGCCCTCGCCGCTGAGTTTCGCCGCCGCGTCGTTGCCGTCGACGGCGACGTCGACGTCGAAGCCCTCCTGGGCGAGCGCGTAACCGACCGACTCGCGGACCGAGGGCTCGTCGTCGGCGACCAGGATTCGTCCGCTGCTCATCGTCCCCACCCCTTCCGGTGCGCCTTATGTACCGGTGGGGTGCAAAAGGCGCACTGAAAGCTCATTGCCATCACGCCACCGGGGTCGGGCTCGGTTGGGAGATCGGCAAGCGGACCCAGAAGGTGCTGCCTTTGCCCTCGACCGAGGTGGCGCCCATCTCGCCGCCCATCACGTCGACCATGCGGCGGGCGATTGCCAGGCCAAGGCCGAAGCCCTCCTGCTTGCGCGTCTCGCTGCGGCGGTAGAAGCGCTCGAATACGCGCTCGATCTCCGCCGCGGGGATTCCTGTTCCAGTGTCGATTACCTCCATGATCACGTCCCTCTCGCCATCGCGGCGGCCGCGAACGGTAACGGCGCCGGGGGGTGGCGTGTTCTTGAAGGCGTTGGTCAGCAAGCCAATCATCACCTGCCGTAGCAGAGTCGGGTCCGCCTTGGCGGCGAGATCGGGCTCGACTTCGACGTAGAGATCGACGTGTTTGCGCGGCTCGACCGCGGCGACGACGTCGCGGATCGCGATCGGCACGTCGACCACCTCGGTCTCCCCCGCCCCCAGCGACTCGACCCGGGCCAGGGTGAGCAGGGCCTGGGTCAGGCGGCTCATCCGGTCGGCGTCCTCAGCGAGCCGGTTGAGGAAGTGGTCGCGCGCCTTCGGGTCGTCTTTGGCGCCACTCTGCAGCACCTCGATCGCGCCGGAGATGCCGGCCAGCGGGTTGCGCAACTCGTGGGCGGCGTTGGAGACGAAATCGGCTTCGGCGAACTCGCGGCGCATCTCTTCGGTGCGGTCGCGGACTACGGCGAGGACGGCGCGCTCGTCGGGCAGGGCGCGCGCCTGCATCGCGTAGGCGCGGTCACCGATGCGCAGGGCGGGATGGGCGGCAAAGCCGACCTCGGCGGCGCGGTGCAGGTGCATCAGCAGCGGCTCGGGTGGGCGGCCGCCCTCGAGCAGGTCGGCGGCGGCGCTGTTGGAGAAGCGGACCGGGCCTTCGTCGTCGACCACCATCACCGCGTCGGTGAGGCCGTCGAAGATCGCCTCGAGCTTGTTGCGATCGGCGGTGAGCACGCCGAAGCTCTCCTTCAGCGAGGCGCGCATCGAGTCGAGGGCGCGGGCGAGTTCGCCGATCTCATCGCGGGCGCCAACCCGCAGCGGCGCGTCGAATGAGCCTGAGGCCATTTCGTTGGCGGCCTGGGCGAGCCGCGAGACGCGGTGGGTGATCGCGACCGCGATCAGGAAGCCGGCGAGCACGCCGATCAGCACCGCGACGACCAGCGCCTGCTTGTTGTCACCAAAGAGATAGACGGCGAAAGCGGTGATCAGCGAGACGGCGGCAAACGCCCCAGCCAGCCACAACCGCATGCCCATCCATCTCATGAGCAGTTACTAACACATCGCCTTCCTCCGCACGCATCCGACTTTCGCCCACCTCAGGGTGGGTCAAAGTCGGATGCGCAGCGCCTCCGGGCCGCATGGGAGAATCGGTCGGTGCGGACTCTGGTCTTCATCCCAGCCTGGAACGAGGAGGACTCGGTCGCGAGCGTGATCGCGGATGTGCGCAAGTGCTTGCCCGAAGCCGACCTGCTGGTGATCGACGACGGCTCGGCCGACGCGACCGCCGAGCGGGCGCGCGAGGCCGGCGCCCTGGTCGCCTCGCTGCCCTTCAACCAGGGGCTCGGCGCGGCGCTGCAGACCGGCTACCTGCACGCGCTGCGCGAGGGCTATGAGGCCTGCGCCCACCTCGACGCCGACGGCCAGCACCCGCCGCGCGAGGTCGCGCGGCTGCTGGAGGAGATCTACGCCGACCGCGCCGACCTGGTGATCGGCTCGCGCTATCGCGACCCCGGCAAAGCCGAGAGCGACGACTACAAGCCGACGCTCTCGCGGCGGATCGGCACCGGCGTCTTCCGCTTCTTCCTCACCCTGGCGACGCGCCAACGCTTCACCGACACGACCAGCGGCATGCGCGCCGCCAACCGCCGCGTGATGGCGCTCTTCAGCGAGCACTACTCGCCCGACTTCGCCGAGATCGAGTCCCTGCAGCTCGCCGTGCGCGAGGGACTGCGGGTCGAGGAGCTGCCGGTGAGGATGCTCGAGCGCGCCGGGGGCAGCTCCTTCCTGACGCCGCTGCGCTCGGCCTTCTTCATCTTCAAGGGGATGATCGTGCTGCTGGTCGGACAGTTCCGGCCCCGCCACGCCGAGGCGGGCGAGCGATGAGCACGCTGCTGCTCGCGGCGAGCGAAAGCCCCAAGGTCCACCTCACCTCGCAGACCCGGATCATCGCCGCGGTCCTCGCGCTCGCCTTCATGGGCCTGGTGCTGGAGCTGATCCGCCGCGACAAACTGCAGGAGCGCTTCAGCGTCGTCTGGTTCGTCGCCGGCCTGGGGATGCTGGTCGGCGCCGCCTTCCCCGGCCTGCTCACCCTGGTCGCCGACGCGATGGGCGTGCGCGACACCAACGTGGCTCTCTTCTCGATCGTGCTGCTCTTCCTGCTCGGCCTGGCGCTCAACTTCAGCGTGACCATGTCGCGCCAGGCGGCGCAGATCACCCGCCTCGCTCAGGAGCGGGCGCTGGAGAAGGCAGCTGCCCAGGCGCGCTCAGGCGAAAACGGCAGCAAGTCGGAAGGCGAGCGCCTCAAGGGCTAGCTCCTCGGAGACGTTGAGGTCGAGGCGGCGGCGGGTGTCCTGAACCAGCTCGGCGGCGCGGCGGGGGCGGGACGGGTCGAGGGACGCAGCGCGGCACTGGAGGTCTGCGAGGTGGTCGCGGTTGAAGACCACGTCGGTCGCACCCGAGGCGGTGGCGGCGAGATCACGGAACCAGCTCGCGTTCAGCTCGAGGGCGAGGTCGAGCGTCTCGGTGCGGCGGCGGCGCCCCGCCCGTTTGGCTTCGTCGCTGATATCGCGGGCGCTGCGCTTGACGCCCGCCTCGGCTTCTTCCTCCAAGAGCTCGCGGGTCGTCGCTTCTGCTTCTTCACCTACCGACTCAGCGGCTTTGAGTAGATGGCTCCAGGCCGGGTGAGCCGTCGAGGGGGACTCGCCGGAGGCACTTGCGTGCTGAGTGTCCGGCGAGTCCCCCTCGACGGCTCTTCCCAGCTCTAGGGCCGCTGCTCGAAGGTCTCTGCCGGAATTCGAAAGCAAAAAGCGAGCCCGGGCGAGATCTCCCGCTGAGAGGCGGGCGGCGGCGGCCAACTCGTCCGCGGGCGCTTCTGTGCCCAGGGCGGCTTCGATCGCGGCCGGCGGCAGCGGCGCGAAATCGATCGGCTGGCAGCGGGAGGCGATCGTCTCCAGCAGCATCGACGGTTCCGCGGTGAGCAGGATCAGGTGGACGAAGTCGGGCGGCTCCTCCAGGGTCTTGAGCAGAGCGTTTTGGCTCTCGTCGCGCATCTGCTCCGCGGCCTCGATCACGAAGACGCGCTTCTCCGCTTCGAAGGGCCTGTAGGACGAGGCGCGGATTACGCGCTCGCGGACCTCCTCGACCATGTGCTGAGCGCCGCGCGGGCGCAGCCAGACGAGGTCGGGGTGCGGTGACGGATCGAGCAGAACTCGGCGACGAGAGTCATCAGCGTCCGCAGCCCCAGCAGCCAAGATCTCCGCCGCAAACGCTCGCGCAACGGGACTCTTGCCGGAACCGCGCGAGCCCCGGAACAAGTACGCGTGGCTCGGCCCTGACGCCAGCGCAGCCGTCAGTGCGACTCGAGCCCGCGGCTGGTGCTCAGCGCTCTGCTCGAGCGCGACGGGGGTCACGGGCGGAACCTATACGCGTCTCCCGCGGGTGGCGCGGTGGCGGGGGTCCCCCATAGCGCAGGGCGCTCCGCGCCCGAGCACATGGGGGAGGGCCGCCGCGACAGGACCCGCGGGTCAACGCGCATGGTCCCTGACCGCCTCCATCACGCGCTGGTGCACCTCCTCCACGCTCCCTTCGCCGTCGACGACGACGACGCGGTCGGAGGCGATCTTGGCGATTTCCTCGTAGGCCTCGGCGACCGCGCGCTGCAGCTCGAGGCCCTCGGACTCGAAGCGGTCGCTGCCCTCGGCGCGGCCGAGGCCGGTCTCGGGGTCGACCCGCAGCAGCACGGTGACGTCGGGCCAGAGACCGTCGCTGGCGTTGTCGGTGAGCGTGATCACCTCGGAGGCGCCGAGCCCGCGGCCCGCACCCTGGTAGGCAACGCTTGAATCGGCGAAGCGGTCAGCGACGACGTCGACATCGGCCTCCATCGCCGGCCGGATCACCCGCGCCGTGAGGTCAGCGCGAGCGGCGAGGAAAAGCAACAGCTCGGCGAACGGATCGAGCTCCAGGTCGGGATCGGCGAGCAGGCCGCGGATCTTCTCCGCCGCCTCGGTCCCCCCCGGCTCGCGGATCAGCAGCGTCTCAGGGCCAAGCGCCTCGGCCAGCAGCTTCGCCTGCGTCGACTTGCCGGAACCGTCGATGCCCTCCAGCGAGACGAACAAGCTCTATTTGGCCGCGGCCTTGGCCCGTTTGCGGCCGCGGGTGGCGGTGTCGGCTTTGCTCGCGACCTTGGCTTTTTTGGCTTTAGCCGGGGCCTTGTCCTCGTCGCCGACAGGCAGCGGCTTCTCCGCCATCGCTTCTTTGGCCGCTTTCGCCGCTTCGCGCTCGGCGCGGCGTTTCTTCATCTCCTGCATCGACTCGCAGTCGTCGTTGAGGCAGAGGTTCCAGGGCCGACCGCGGAAGGGCTGCACTTTCAGCCGCGGCGTCTCGCCGCAGATCGAGCAGCGTTCCTCGAGTTTGAAGACGTCGCCGCGCTGGGGTAGCGGGAAGGTCTGGTCGCAGGACTCGGGATCGTCGAGGGTCCAGCCGCTGCAGCCGACGAAGCGCTTGCCCGACTTCTTGGCGCGGATCACGCGCAGCATGTGGGGCGAGCCGTCCTCCTTCTTGCGGCCGGCTTCTTCGCAGACCTTGCAGGGGCCGAGGATGCGGTCCTCGTCCATGCCCTTCCAGACGACTTTGGCCAAGTCTTCGCGGCTGGCGTCGATTTCGGTCCAGGTCTTGTGCAGCAGTTCGCGGCTGTCGCCGACGACGCCGTCCTTGCTCATCGCGCCGGCGGCGATCTGGTCCATCTCGGACTCGAGCTGGGCGGTCATCTCCGGCGTCGCCATTGCGGGCACGTATTTTTTGAACGCTTCGTACATCGCGATCCCGGTCTCGGTCGGGATCGGCGGGTTGCTGTAGACGTAGCCGCGATCGAAGAGCTTCTTGATGATGTCGGCGCGGGTCGCCTTGGTGCCGAGGCCGCGCTCCTCCATCATCTCGACCAGCTTCGCCTGTGAGATGCGGCCGGGCGGCTGGGTCTCCTTGTCGACGATCCAGGGATCGCCATCTAGCTGCAGCGTCTGGCCCTCCTGCAGCGCCGGGATCTCCTCGTCGGACGAGCGAGCGTAGGTGTAGATGCCGGCGAAGCCCGGGTCAACGACGACCGAGCCGCGCACGAAGTAGGTCTGGTCGCCGGCGGTGATGTCGGCGCGCGTGGACTCGGTGATCATCGGCGGGCTGAAGGTGGCGAGGAAGCGGCGCACGACCAGTTCGTAGACGCGCTTCTTGGGGCCGTCGCCGAGGGCGCCGGGGTGGATCGCCTGGGTCGGGTAGATCGGCGGGTGGTCGGTCGTCTCTTTCTTGCCGCGGGTCGGTTTGAGCTCACCGTCGAGCAGGCCCGCGGCGGCGGAGAACTCCTTGACCTTGACCAGCGAGGTGACCAGCTCGCGCAGCGGCAGCGAGACCGGGTAGACCGTGTTGTCGGTACGCGGGTAGGAGATGAAGCCGTCCATATAAAGGTCCTCGGCGAGGCGCATCGCGCTGGCCGGTGTGATGCCGAGGCGGCTGGAGGCGTCGGTGGTGAAGGCGGTGGTGTTGTAGGGCGTCGGCGGCTTGCGCGTGTTCTTGCGCGCCGTCACCGACTTGACCGTGCCCGGGCCGCTGGTGCCGGCGAGGGCGGCGTCGGCCTCCGCCTTCTCCCAGAACTTGTCGGTCTCGTGGTGGGTCTCGAAGCTGCCGTCGGCGTGCTCGAACTTGGCGAAGAGTTCCCAGAAGGGTTTGGCGACGTGGGCGCGGCGCTCCATCTCGCGCTCGACGATCAGGCCCAGGGTCGGGCTCTGCACACGGCCGACCGAGAGAAAGTTGGAGCCGAAGCGGCGGGTCGAGAGCGAGACCGCGCGGGTCAGCGTCGCGCCCCAGAGCAGGTCGATGTCCTGGCGGGCGGCGCCGGCGTTGGCCAGCGGGTAGGAGAGCTCGTCGAGCTCGTTGAAAGCGCGCTCGATCTCTTCCTTGGTCAACGCCGAGTAGCGGGCACGCTTGATCCGCAGCGTGCCGGCCTTGGTTTCCTCGCGGTTGCCGAGGGTCGGGTTGGCGTCGAGCATCTCCTCCAGCGCCTCGAGCCCGATCAGCTCGCCCTCGCGGTCGAAGTCGGTCGCGATCACCAGCTCGTCGGCCTCCTGGGCGACCTTGCGGATCGCCTTGACGACGTTCTTGTCGGTCGGCTCCTTGATCAGCTCGGCGTCGATCAGGTCGTGCAGATCGGTTTTCTGCCAGTTCGAGTAGCCCTCGGGGAAGGCCGGGCCGAGCACGTGGCCCTTGAGCCCGATCGTGCGGTGGATCTCGCCAGCGTCGTCGGTCCACGTGTAATACGGGACTTTGAAGGTTTTGTCGCTGGTCGCGCTGCCCTTGCTGAGAAAGGTCGCGATCTTCTCGGCGCTGTTGTTCTTCTCGGTGACGATTAGTCGCATCGGGCGGCGAGGGTAGCAGGGGCGCTCGGCGACGCTGGCCAGCGCGACTGCGAGACGAAACGTCGGCTGCGGCTCTTCATATTTATGCGCGGGCTGCCGATCAGGGGTGCAATGGACGTAGGATCGCGACTCTGATGAGGGCTTTGGTGACAGGCGGGGCCGGCTTCATCGGCTCGAATCTGACCGACGCGCTGCTGGCGCGCGGCGACGAGGCGATCATCGTCGACGACCTCTCCACCGGCCGCCGCGAGAACATCGAGCAGGCGCTCGCAAACGGGGCGACGCTGGTCGAGGCCGACATCCGCGACCGCGCCGCAATCGAGGAGATTGCTGGCCGCGAGCGCCCCGAGGCGATCTTTCACCTGGCCGCCCAGATCGACGTGCGCAAGTCGATCGCCGACCCAGCCTTCGACGCCTCGATCAACGTCGGCGGCACCGCCAACGTGCTCGAGGCCGCCCGTGCGGCCGAGGTGCGCCGCGTCGTCTTCAGCTCGACCGGGGGCGCGATCTACGGCGAGGGCGACGGCCAGGAGCTGCCGCTCCCCGAGAGCGCACCGCTGGCGCCAGAGGCCCCCTACGGCCAGAGCAAGTTCGCCGGCGAGGGCTACCTCTCCCTCTATGAGCGCCTCTACGGACTTTCCAGCGTGCCGCTGCGCCTCGGCAACGTCTACGGCCCGCGCCAGGACCCGCTCGGCGAGGCCGGCGTAATCGCGATCTTCTGCGGCAAGCTGCGCGAGGGCAAGCGGCCGACCGTCTTCGGCGACGGCAAGCAGACTCGCGACTACATATATGTGGGCGACGTGGTCTCGGCGATGCTCGCCGCGGCCGAGGCCGAGACGAGCGGCCCGATCAACATCGGCACCGGGATCGAGACCGACGTGCTGGAGCTGGTCAGCGCCCTCGGCGAGCTCGGCGGCGCCGGCGACTTCGAGCCGGACTTCGCACCGCCGCGCACCGGCGAGGTGCAGCGCATCTCGATCGATCCCGCCCGCGCCGCGAGCGAGCTGGGCTGGCGAGCGGAGATGGGCCTCAGCGAAGGCCTGCGCGTAACCCTCGACTCGATCTGAGCGCCGCCCGGACTCAAATCGAGGCGCCGCGGCACAAGCGGTGCCAGGCGTTACGAGAGGTGCAACGTTTTGTCCCCCAGGCGGGGCGTTAAAACGTTGCACCTGGGAGAGGCCGGTGGATCACTAGTCTTTCTCCCATGCCCGCCCAGGCCTACGCCGGCAAGGAGTGCGTCTGCCAGTTGCGCAAGGGGATCTGCGATCAGTCCTGCGTGCGCGACATGCTGGAGACGCCGTTCTACATCGCCTGCCTGAAGCTGAAGGGGCGGCGCTGCCTGGTCGTCGGTGGCGGCGACATCGGGCTCGAGAAGGTCGAGGGCCTGCTCGCCTGCGACGCCGGCGTGACCCTGATCGCGCCGGTCGCCCACCCCGAGCTGGAGAGCCTCGCGGCGGAGGGCTCGATCGAGTGGGAGAAGCGCGCCTACGCCGGCGCCGCCGACCTCGAGGGCGTCTTCATGGCGATCGCCTCTACCGACGACACCGAGGTCAACATCAAGGTCTACGACGACGCCGAGCAGCGGGCGATGCTGGTCAACATCGTCGACGTGCCGCCGCTCTGCAACTTCATCCTGCCGGCGATCGTGCGCACCGGGCCGCTGGCGATCGCGATCTCCACCGCCGGCGCCTCCCCCGCCCTGGCGAAGCGGATGAAGCGCGAGATCTCCGAGCTCTTCGGCGAGGAGTACGCGCGCCTGGCGGTGATCCTCAACGACGCCCGCGGCTGGGCCAAGGGGACGCTGCCGACCTACCAGGACCGCAAGGAGTTCTTCGAGGGCATCGTCAACGGCGAGCCCGACCCGATCGAGCTGATCAAGGGCGATCGCGAGATCGAGCTGATCGCCCTGATCGAGGCCGCCAAAGAGCGCGCCGCGGCGGCGCTGGCCTGATCACTGTCCCGGTAGGGGTTCCGCTTAACTTTTTCGGGGGAGACGCGCCTGCTGGCGCCGCAAGGTGGACGCCGAAAAAGTGCAAGACGCTCCACCCCTACCGGGACAGTGATCAGGTGCTGCAGGCCGAGTCGCGGATGCGGTCGAGGGCCTCGCGGAGGGTGTTGGCTTCGGCGGCGGTGAGCTTGGCGGCAAAGGCGACGTCGAGCTCGGCGACAACGACCGGTCGCATTTCGTCAAGCAGGTCGCGCCCGGCCGGCATCAGCGTCGCGTAGCTGACGCGGCGATCGGTCTCGCAGAAGGTCCGCTCCAGTAGGCCGGCCTTGATCAGGCGGTCAACGAGCTTGGTGAGGCCGCCGCGGGTGATCACCAGTGCCTCGGCGAGATCGCCCATCTTCAACCGTTCTTCGGGCGCCTCGGACAGGGTGGCAAGCACCTCGTACCAGGGCAGCGGCGGAAATTCGGCGCTGGTCAGAGCCTCCTGTAGGCGGCCGGTGATCGCGGCATGAGTGCGCGTGAGCGCACCCCAGGCCTCGCCGTGAGAGCTGCGTGGTGGCTTGGTCGCCGTTGCTTGCTCCATATCTGGACATGATCGCAGATAAAGGTTGTCTAAGCAATAGTTGTATCTACAAGCATTTCTGCTACGATTGTTTCTGCGTCAATCATTTAGCAAGCAACTATCGACTTGAAAGAAGGCAGAGATGAGCACGCAGACGGTCGCCCAGCAGGTCCCGGCAGGCACATACGTGGTGGACCCGGTCCACTCCTCGATCAACTTCGCCATCACGCACAACGGCGTGGCGACCTTCCGCAGTGGCTTCGACGCCTACGAGGCGCGGTTGAGCGGTGGCGATGAGCCGAAGCTCGAGGGCACGGTCGACGTCGCCAGCATCAAGATCGACGAGGAGCAGCTCAAGGGCCACCTGCTCTCCCCCGACTTCTTCGACGCCAGCCGTTACCCGCAGTTGCGCTTCAGCTCGAGCGAGCTGAGCGTCGCCGAGGACGGCGCCGTGACCCTGCGCGGCGAGCTTGAGATCCGCGGCGAGAAGCGCGAGGTTGAGGCGAGTGGCAAGTTCGGCCAGCTCGGCGCCGACCTCGCTGGCAACCCCCGCGTCGGCCTCTCGGTCGCGGCCACGGTCGACCGCCGCAACTTCGGTCTCGACTGGAACGCCGAGCTGCCCAGTGGCGGCGAGGTGCTCGACTACGAGGTCTCGATCGCGGTCGAGCTGGAGCTGGTCGAGGAGGCCGAGTAACGATGTGGGTGCTGGGCATATCCGGCAGCCT